>CESR01039934.1_pt1 | contig 24637 bp, 21 predicted proteins | sample 356351 | NCBI WGS metagenome assembly CESR01 (sample SAMEA2622149, study PRJEB7988) | marine metagenome | isolation source: saline water (ENVO:00002010), including | reverse complement strand
AAAATCAATGGGAAGAATAGAATTGCCATGCCAGGACTTATTAACGGCCATTCTCATGCTGCAATGACTTTGTTAAGAGGCGTTGCTGATGATCGCTCTTTAATTGATTGGCTAAATAATTATATTTTCCCTTTAGAACAAGAGTTCGTGAATGAGGAATTTGTGCGTGTTGGAACTGAGCTTGCTTGCTGGGAAATGATCCGAGGTGGAACTACTACTTTTGTAGATATGTATTTTTACCCAGATATTATTGCTGAAGTAGTTGCCTCTTGTGGACTTAGGGCGTTGGTATCTTCTACCGTCAGTGACAACCAAACACCCAATGCGAAAAATGCAGAAGATGCTATTAAAAAAGGTAATACATTCATTGAGCATTGGAAAGACAAACATGCGACCATAACGCCGATTTTAGGACCACATGCAATTTATTCAATGAATCTAGAACAACTCAAAGAAACTCGTCGCACTGCCAAATTAACCAACAGTCCAATAAGCATCCATTTATCAGAATCTCAATTTGAATTGCAATATTCAAAATCAACATACGGAATGACAAGTATCGAGGCTCTTGATTCAATTAATTTTTTCGAAGGTATCACCATTGCGGCGCATGTAGTTTGGCCAACCGAGAAAGAAATAGCAATCCTAGCAAAACATAAAGTTGGAGTGATTCACAACCCAACATCCAATATGAAATTAGCATCTGGGGTTGCACCAATCTCAAAAATGCTGGACTCAGGAGTATTGATTGGACTGGGTACAGATGGTGCCGCGAGCAATAATGATCTTGATATGTGGGAAGAAATGCGCCTTGCAGCATTACAACAAAAAGTGATAACCATGAATCCAGAGGCCTTGCCAGCAAAAACAGTACTTAAAATGGCTACTGTCAATGGTGCAAAAATTATAGGGATGGAAAACCAAATTGGAACGCTAAGTGTGGGGATGAAGGCTGACATTATTCAAGTTGCGTTTGATGATGTGCATCACCAGCCAAGTTATGACATCACTTCCCACCTTGTCTATGTTACCGATGAACAAGACGTAATCAACGTAATTGTTGATGGTAAATTACTTATGCATGAGAAGGAATTCCTAACTTTAGATACAACAAAGATATCACAGGAAGTTACCCTTCTATCAGAAAGAATCGCAAAATCAATGAATGATGACTAATGTGGCGTCACGCTATTGTGATAAACAGGCACAAAGTCACTTTCAGTAAAAAATTCTATGCGTGTCAAGAAGGTATAGTCGCCTTCAATCGCCATAATACCGATAAATATCATCAAAAGGACCGGTGGAAGCAATATCGTTAATTGAAGCGCTAAGCGTTCCCAAGTCATATGCATAAAGATAGCAGTAATAAATCCTGCTTTTACGAACATAAATATAAGTATTAATGTCCATCTCAGTGAACCTTGAAGTTGAAAATAGTCAACTCCATATGAAAAACCGCTGACCACAAACAGTAATCCCCACACCCAATAATAAATACTTAGTGGATGTTGTTGCCCTTCAGAACTTGCCATATCAATCAACTCCCATTATTACCAAAGGTAGAAAAATGCAAAAATAAACACCCAAACCAGATCAACAAAGTGCCAATATAGTCCAGCTATCTCGACAATTTCGTAATTGTTGCCACGTCTCTCATAAAACCCATTTTTAACTCTAAATGCGACCACAAGCAAATAAATAACTCCTGCAGATACATGCAATCCATGAAAGCCTGTAATCATAAAAAATATTGACCCGAATTGAGCGGCGCCCATGGGATTAGCCCACGGCCTTACTCCTTCATCCAAAATCAGCTTGGTCCACTCAAAAGCTTGCATACCTACAAATGATGCGCCCAGTATCGCTGTAGCGAACATCAGCCAAAATGTTTTCTTTTTGTCTTTGCGGTATCCCATATTAACGGCCATTGCCATAGTTCCACTTGAGGTGATCAAGATAAACGTCATAATTGCAATCAATATAAGTGGGATCGGGTCGCCGCCAAAACTCAGAGCAAATACTTCGCTTGGGATAGGCCAAGGATCCTGCACTGACATTCTCACGGTCATATATGAGAGCAGAAAACAGCTAAAAATAAACGTATCACTGAGTAAGAAGATCCACATCATGGCTTTTCCCCATGGCACATGAAAAGATTGCTTGTCAGCAGAATAGTCGCCTACAACTCCCGTCAACCCTTCTTGTAATAATTCATTTGTCTCTGTCATGGATGTCTCAGACATAATTAATCCTTATATATTTTTTACGTTGCTATCATCAAACCGAAGAGCAACACCCAAACCAATAACATAAAATGCCAATATACTGCACACAGCTCCACGCTTAAACGTATAGATTTAATATCAGTTCCTTTGAATACCCTGATTACAGATCGCGCCCAAACATAAAGTCCCCCCAAAAGATGTAACCCATGTAATGCTGTTAGAACATAAAAGAAAGAAATAGAAGGATTTGTTGATACATACATCCCATTCTCATTTAATTGCTGCCAAGCTGTTAATTGTCCTATGAGAAAGAGCAGTGAAAATAATCCAGCCACCCCCAACCCTATGGAAACCTTGTGTTGTTCTGCATCTAACTTCCCAACAGACCATCTGGACCATTGGTAGGCAAAACTTGCAAAGACTAAGAAACCGGTATTCACCCACAAAATCATCGGTTCATTCATCGGCCTCCAATCAGGCATATTCATCCTTAATGTGTAAGCACTGGCAAACAACGCAAACAGTGATGTAGCTACAGCCAAAAAAGTAGTCAATGCAATCGTTTGTGGTTTAGTATTCAGAGAGTTACCAGAAACTGCGTCAGCCACACTGTCAGATACCCAAGGTTGAACATTAAAAGTTTGTCTCAACAACCAAAAAATAATGGTTGCCATGATACAAGCCAAGAATATCAAGGTTATAGTCATTTTTCTTAAAAGCTCCTAATAAATCTAATCATGCTCTACACCATGTTCTCGACCAACTGGCACTTCACTGGCCGGCACAGTTTGTGGTGTAAAGTCTTGTTCTTGCCCAGGCACACTGTAATCGTAGGCCCAACGGTGTACCTCGGGTAAATGATGACCCCAATTGCCATGCTTTGGAGGTAAATCAGGCGCAAGCCATTCAAGTGATGTGGCTCCCCAACAATTCGGTTTTGCTTTCTTACCCTTCCGAAGACTGGTAAAGATATTATACAAAAATATTAATTGTGCCACGGCGAGTATAAAAGCTGAAATTGTGATGCTAACATTTAACATTTGAGCTGATTCAGGGAGAAAATCAGTACTGCCCATAGAGAAATATCTTCGTGGCACGCCTTGGAAACCAAGATAATGCATCGGCAAGTAAACCGAATAAGCACCTAGAAAAGTGATCCAAAAATGCCATTTCCCTAATGTCTCATTAAACATCTTCCCAGACATAAGGGGGAACCAATGATAAATTGCTGCAAAAACAACCAATACCGGTGAAACACCCATTACCATATGGAAATGCGCCACAACAAAGTAAGTATCTGATAGCGGTAAATCAATGGTCACATTTCCGAGGAATAATCCTGTCAAACCGCCATGGATGAAAGTAAAAATAAATCCAATAGCAAAAAGCATCGGCACCCTTAGATGAATGTTGCCTTGCCAGAGTGTCAATACCCAGTTATATACTTTTAAAGCGGTAGGAACAGCAATAATCAGTGTGGTCGTTGCAAAAAAGAATCCGAAATATGGGTTCATGCCACTAACATACATATGATGCGCCCAAACTATGAAACTTAAGCCGCCTATAGCCAAAATTGCCCAAACCATCATTCTGTATCCAAATATATTTTTTCTAGCATGCGTTGCTAACACATCAGATACGATGCCAAATGCGGGCAGCGCTACAATATACACCTCAGGGTGGCCAAAGAACCAGAATAAGTGCTGAAACAAAATCGGACTGCCATCATTGTAACTTAGGTTTTCACCAGCAGATATCATCGCTGGCATAAAGAAACTGGTTAACAATGTCTTATCTAAAATCATCATAACGGCACTGACTAAAAGTGCAGGGAAAGCAAGCAACCCCAATACGGTTGCCATGAATATACCCCAAACAGACAACGGTAGTCTCATGAGCGTCATCCCTTTGCAGCGGGCTTGTAAAACAGTGGTTACGTAATTCAAGCCTCCCATGGTAAAGGCCACAATAAATACTCCTAACGAACCAAGCATTAAAAGAATTCCCAAATCCACACCTGGAGAGCCTGGAGCTATTGATTGAGGTGGATACAGTGTCCATCCAGCACCTGTTGTTCCACCTGGTACGAAAAAGCTGGCTAACAAAATCAAAACGGATAACAAATATACCCAAACACTGAGCATATTCAAAAACGGAAATACCATATCGCGAGAACCGCACATCAAGGGAATCAGATAATTACCAAAGCCACCAAGAAAAAGTGCAGTGAGAAGATATATCACCATAATCATTCCGTGCATAGTCACAAATTGATAGTAGCTTTCAGGATTAATAATCTCGAAGCTATTAGGGAACCCTAATTGCAAGCGCATTAGCAACGACAATACCAAAGCAATCAAGCCAACAAAAATTGCAATTCCGCCATATTGAATAGCGATGACTTTGTGGTCCTGACTCCATACATATTTGGTTAGAAATGTATCCGGATCATGATGATCTTGCTCATGATCACGATCAGCTATTGCTACATAGGTCATTCAGCTCTCCCTATTATTCCTAATTTAATAATTACTGTGTTTTTGTTCATTTATTATAAAGTGTTGATGTAGGCCACAAGATCCTTAATCTTCTTATCATCTTGTAAAATTCTTGCCATAAAACCCATTTGTTTTCCATAATAGTCTTCAGGATGCTCACCACGAATCCCTTGCTTAAAATTCTGCAATTGTCTTTCTAAATACCAATCAGTCATGCCCGCCATGCGCGGCGCATTCATCTCTTTAATTCCTTGAGCATTATCACCGTGACAGTAAGCACAAACTACATAAGTTTTCTTACCACTCTCAATATCACCTTCGATTGTCTTAGGAGCTGGGTTATCCGGAAAACTCTGGATATGTGCAATAACATTATCTAGTGCTGCATCATTAAGAAGCGTCATGGTCATCGGAGCCATTTGTTGGCCATATAAGTCATCCTTGTGTGAGCCGCGAAGTCCATTTTTGTAATTTTCAAGTTGTTTTCTTAGGTACCATTCGCTTTGTCCCGAAATTTTCGGGGAATTCAAGACAGTCATACCTTCACCTTGCTGACCATGACAAGCCGCGCATACTGCGTATTGCATCGCTGCAGCGTTTGGTTCAGCTTCATAAGCCATGCGCACCTGGGTGTCAGTAAATGTCGGATGTGATGCGACCCAGTTATCAAATTCCAATGCTTCCTCCACAATCACCGCACCTCGCATTGTATGATGCGCTATACCGCAGAGCTCTTCGCACAATAAATCATAGCGTCCAGCTTTCGTAGGCGTAAACCACATACTGGTTACCATGCCAGGCACCATATCCATTTTTACCCTAAATTCTGCAACCGTGAAGTTGTGCAGCACGTCTTTTGAACGCAAATTTAAATTAATTGGTACATTTATTGGTAAATGAAGTTCTGGGCTACTTATTAAAACATCGTCTTGACCCACTGGGTCATCATAGTCCATACCGAAAGGATTTTCCTCGGTAATAAGTTTAGCGCTGACGTTTCCAAACTCTCCGTCTGCACCAGGCAATCGATAACTCCAATGCCATTGTTGGCCAAGAACTTCTATTTGCATGGCGTTATCTGGCACATCAACAAATCGACCCCATACAAACAAACCTGGAGCAAGCATGGCCACTATCCCAATTGAAGTAAATACAGTTAACCACTTCTCGAGCTTGGTATTTTCCGGGTCATAAGTAGCACGTTTTCCTGGCGCTGCCCTGTATTTTATGACCGCGTAGGCCATAAACAAATTTACCGCAACAAACACAAATCCTGTAACCCAGAGAGTGATGTTAATTGTGTCATCAACAGCACTCCAATTTGAAGCTAATGGAGTGAATGTCCATGGACTTATAAAATGAAATACTACAGTACCGATAACTAAAAGAATTACGACAATTGCTATAGGCATACTAGGTGTGTCCTTATTTTTTTATTTTAACCCTCAAAACAGCGACCTAATTAATGATCGGTGCGCACCATTTTTATTAACACATCCAGTTAGATTATTACTAATAATTCAGGAATTCTGATTGGTTTAAAAAAAACTATAATTTTTTCAGTAACTTAATAAGATAGTAATTATTCTTATCTCTCAAAAAAAACTGTTTTTATTTCCCTTAAAAATCTAACTTACTGCGCAATATAAAGTATTAATTAAATGATTTCTACAACTAATAATTTTTGATTACTATGTGAAACCATTGCTAATAAGAATCAGAAAAAACTGTTCTTATAATTATTTTTAATTTTAATTATAGGGGCTTTCTTCAGACTTGATTTAGATCAATAATCAATCAAAAAGAATACTTAAATATTAATTTTATCCTTCAAAAGTTGTTTTTCCGCCAAGGACTGTCTTGATTATTTTTATGTTAACGATTTCATCGGGATTTACCTCATGAGGATCCTTTTCCAAAATAACAAAATCGGCCAACTTTCCGGCCTCCAAAGAACCTTTCAAATCCTCCTCAAAGGAAGCGTAAGCACCATGCATAGTGCATATCCGCATTGCATCTGATACAGAAATTTTCTGATCAGGGCCCCATACACGACCTCGAACATCTTTTCTGGTCACCATACTTTGGATGGCCATCATTGGTTCATATGGCCCTGGTGTATAATCAGAAGCGGGTGCTACTGGAATTCCTGCATCAATGAAACTTCGATGTGCAAACATCTTTTGCATCTTCTCATAACCATAATCCACCCATTTGTTGCCATGGTAGTAAACATAAGTATAAAAAGGGGTGGGTATTACACCGGCTGCTTTTATTCGACCTAATAATTCATCATTGACCAAAGAGCAGTGTTCAATACGATGCCTCGGATTTACCCCTTTATGATTTTTCAGTACTTTTTCATAAGCATTTAGAACCATATTTATGGCAACATCTCCATTGGCGTGAATACCAACTCTAAAGTCATGTGCAACGGCGTCATCAACCGCTTCATATATCTCATCTTGAGTCATGGTTAAAATACCAAAATCATTTGGTTTGCCTTGATATGGGGTGCTCATGCTCATGGTTCTCTCTGAGGCTGAACCGTCAGCAGAATACTTCACGGCACCGATACGAATCATTTCATCCCCATAGCCTGATCCAATACCTGCAGTTTTTAAACCATCAAAAATTGCACTCCCCCCTTTTGGCATAAAGGAGACTCTAAAATGAAGCTGATTGTTTCTTCTTGCATCTTGATATGCAATTAAATCATCTCTGGTGCCAAAGGAATCGGTCGTTGAAGTTAAGCCAGACGCTGCCATATTTTGAGAACTGATTCGTACGGCTTCCTGACGTACACTGCGGTCTATTATTGGCCAGATTCCAACCTTAAAAAAGACATCGATTGCATGTTCTGCGACCTTCCCAGTAAATTCTCCATTTTCACGATAAAATTTTCCTCCCACAGGGTCAGGTGTATCCATTGTTATGCCGGCAATTTCTAACGCTTTCGAATTGACCACAGCAGTGTGCCCACCTCTATGAGCAACATAAACAGGATGATTCTTGACCGCTTGATCAATATCATTGCGATTTAGAGGTCGCTCATCGATAAATTTAGTATCGTCATACATAACGCCTCGAACCCAATGTCCCGGTGGAGTTTGGGTAGCTTTTCGAGCAAGCGCTTTCTTTACGTCTTCGATCCTGGGTAAATTTACATTTACGCCCACCGCTTCTTCTGCAAACAATGGGTGACTGTGTGCATCAATAAATCCTGGAGTAATTGTGTGGCTTTTTGCATCAATACGTTCCGTACTTGCCCCAGCAAAAGGCAATACTTCTTCTAAATCACCTACAGCCAAAATCCTATCTCCCTTTATGGCCATTGCCTCGGCAACTGGAGTGTATGAATTCATGGTTAAAATTTTACCAACAACAAGTATATCTGCCTGACCAGTTACATATTCAGCGGCAAGTCTACTTGGAATAAATGACCCACTTAAACCTAAAGGCAAAGCGGCTGCGGTTCCTCCTAAAAAATACCTTCTTGAAAAATTACCCATCTTTGTTTCCTTGTAATTATGTGCTGAAGAAATTACTCACTAAGCGCTTTGTTTTATATCAATCTTCTGCGATGATCCATTCACCGAATCAACGAGAACTGAATGATTGTTGTATTTAAATACCCAAAATAACTTATATATTAATCCTTCTGCTTTCATTGAAACATTATAATTTGATATAGCTTTGAATTTTCGACTTAAATGATTTATAACATACCGTTTTGCTGCATATTGAGCATCATCGTATCCGGTCTTTGTGATCATTAAACTGCGCGACTGAATCTTCAAGTGTTCTGATTCAAAAGAATCGCTGGTTGCAGCATTTCCATTACAACCATCCACAAGACAATCAATCAAAAGTTTCTTGTGACCGAGCAAGAAAGGCGTTTCGTATTTTGCTTTAAAGTGGAGATAAGGATAAAAAGATTCTGTCATATCCGGCTCCTCATTATGTGGTTGAGTTAGCTTTCCAATCATCTTGGCTTCATCAGACGAAATATTGACCTTGATCGCTGTTATTAAATATTCTTGTTTCATTATTCGCTCCTCAAAAAATTCTCTATTTCGATTGCTTCATTAGAAAGCGTTGATTTGGAGTCAGGTATTGTATTCTTTGGTATAGGTCGAATCTTCGCTGACTCTTCCATTAATTTAAGAATGCCTGAAGGTACAGGGTAATTTTTTTGGGTCAGCAAACTTACCAATATCATCGTCAAAGTAGAAGAAAATACTCCGGCTACCATAGGTGCGATCGTAGTTAGGGATGTAATCTCAAGAAATTCCCACAAGAAGGCGGTTGATGCTCCCACAATTATTGAAGCTAATGCACCTGGGGTATTTGCTTTCTTCCACCATACTGCACAAACATATGCCGGAAGAAAAGCACTTCCAAGAACCGATGTGGCAAATATTACAACATTAAATACTGAGGGAGGTTCTACCAATGCTATAAAATAGCCGACACAAGCAATAACCATCACCAAGCCTCTTGAAACCATAACCATTTGCCTTTCTGATGCTTTAGGATTGACAAATCTTTCATATAGGTCTCGAGCTGCGATAGTTCCAGTCTGCAATAATAAGGAATCTGCTGTGGACATTATTGCCGCCATAATGGCCGCCATTACCAGTCCAGTTGCTGCGGCCGGTAATAATTTTCCAGCAACCTGAAATATAGCCATTTCTGGATCAGAAATATCTGGAATAATTAGAATCGTAAATATTCCAATCAAATAAGGGGTCGGCACAAAAAATAAATTCCACAGTGTGGCCCAAGCACCTGCCTTTCTTGCGGTTGATGGGCACTTCATAGCCATATGTCTAGTAACAACATGCGGCCAACCAAGATAACCAACTGAAAAGATCATTATGGCGCCAGCAACTACCCCCCATTGTCCCTCAAAACCCATGCCTTTTCCCCAGACAGAAAGTAAGCTCGGATCTAAAGCATGAATCATATTATTTGCTGAAGAAAAGCCACCCAACTCATAAAGAATCGCAATGAAAATCCAAAGCACGCCAACCAACATAATCAAACTTTGAAAAAAATCGGTATAGGCAACCGCTAAATAACCTCCCATAAAGGTATATAAAACAATAATTGATACTGCTATAGCCAATGCAACTGGGTATGGTATACCTGTTACCAGCGCCATGCCTTTTCCACCAGCAATAAATTGCGCGAGCACATAAAAGCCTAGTAAAAAAATAGTTAGTGAACCGGAAATAATCCTTAAGGTTGTTGATGGGTAACGTTTCTCTAGATACTCAATAGCTGTTAAGGCACCTAATAACTGAGACAGCTTCCGCATTCTTCGGCCAATTACTGAGAAATTTAAGACTCCACCACCAACGTCTCCGGCAGCAAACCACAATGCCCAATACCCCTGCAAATAGCCGAGACTTCCAGCACCAAGAAACATAAATCCACTCATTGACGTCGTTTGCAAGGTAAGTGCAGTTGTGGCTGGCCCAATCTTTCTTCCGCCTAGCAAGTAACCTTCTAAATCATCACTGCCGCCATTTCGTAAAGCCCAGTAACCAATTCCAAGAACAATTAGATAGTACAAAACTAAAAAGAAGATCACTGTTGTATTCAAGAGTGATCCTTATCATTGAATTCTTCAGGCCATTTCCTTGATAAAAAGAGAAAAACAAAAGTATAAATTATCCAAAAAATAGGAACCCCAAAAACCAAGATATTTGTTTCTATTGGCAGTCCAAACATTTTTCGTCCTTATTAAAGTAAAACAGATAAATCAATAATAATTGCTAACAAATATTATTAAGAACCTTATTAAGCTGCTGCAAAAAGAAGTCGGCATTCTCTCTTGAAAAAACCATCGGTGGCCTGAGTTTTAGAATGTTCTCATCTGGCCCGATGATATTAGTTAGTACTCCGCATTTCTTTAACTCTTGTACCACATTTGATGCTGCCTTGGTAGCTGGCATTCTTGAACTATCTTCAATCATTTCAATAGCCAAAAAGAATCCTCTACCTCTTACATCTCCAATAAAATCGTATTTTGATGAAAGTGACTCAATACCTTTTTTCAAATAATCGCCTACAACGAGTGCATTTTCTTGGAGGCTCTCCTCCTCAATTACATCCAATACCGCCATCCCCGCTGCACTTGATACCGGATTTCCACCAAAAGTGTTGAAATATCCAGTTTTTTTGGCGAATTTTTCTATTAAATCTCTTTTAATGACTGTTGCTGCCATTGGATGACCGTTGCCCATTGGTTTGCCCATAGTAACTATATCGGGGACAAAACGATCAGCTTCAAATCCCCAAAAATTCTCGCCAGTTCTGCCAAAACCTGGCTGCACTTCATCAGCAACGAAAAGACCTCCAGCCTTATTAACAATTTCTGCAACTTTCTTTAGGTACCCTGAAGGCACTTCCACAACACCACTACTTGAGATAATGGTATCAATGAGAAAAGCAGCCAATTTAATTCCTCTTTTCTTTAATTCTTGAATGGCAAGTTCCACATGATTAGCATATTTCTGGGCCGCATCTGTATCACGATAAATTCCTCGGTACACATCAGGAGCAGGGACAGTAACCACATAATCTGAACGATCTTTTGGTGTATTGTCTTCGGTTGATATTTCGGCAATTGCATGAGAATTTCCGTGATACGACTCCTCAGTGACAATTAAACCGGTGCCTTGTGTATAAGTACGAGCGATCCTCAGTGCAAGCTCATTTGCTTCTGTTCCAGTGCAACTAAACATGGCAACATCAAGCTCACTGGGAAATCTATCTAACAATCTTTCAGCATAATCCAATACATTATCGTGCAAATAACGAGTGTGTGTATTTAAAATTCCAACCTGATTTCTTATTGCCTCTACAACTCTAGGATTGCAATGCCCAACATGAGGCACGTTGTTATACATATCCAAATAAGGTTTATCATCTTGATCAAAGAGCCAAACCCCTTCACCACGTACAATATTGATCGGTTGATCATAGAACAATCGATATGCTGGACCAAGTAGCCTTTTACGTCTGACCAACATTTGTTTTAGGGAGGAATTATCTCTATTAATTGTCAATTTTCCATCTATAAGATTGATTGTTTCTTCAGTAAATACAGATTATTCGGGTTTTGCAAAAAATCCTGCAATAGTTCCTGTCACGAGCAAAAATATACCCATACAAAAAAGGAACTCGGGATAACTGCGAGTAACTGCACAGTAACAAGATGCAGTAAAGTTAATAACCTGAAAAGTATTGATATAAAAACCATCACGTTTCATCATTTTAGGAAACTTAAACGTTGACACCATACAAACAGTTAAGACAACCATAAAGATTGGTACCAATAGATTGATAAGATTCGCATCCAATTCAGTCTGATAGCGCATCAACAAAATAACTGCCGTAGCTGTAAGTCCTGCTCCAGCCCCAGTAATTGGTAATCCGGAAAACCATCCTTTTATGGGTTTATCATTGGTAATATTATATCTTGCCAAACGTAAAGCTCCGGCAAGAACGAATGCGCTCACTGACAATGAAAGAATCCAAAATTCATTTGAGTATTGATCCAAACCATTAATATGAAGAACGGCATTTAACATTATTATTGCTGGCGCAACGCCAAAGGAAATAAGATCGGCCATTGAATCAAATTCAGCGCCAAAGGGAGAAGTTGCGTTCAACAATCTTGCAGCCAACCCATCCATCACATCCAAGATGCCGCACCATACTATCATCCAAGCCGCTTGCTCAATATTTCCATGTTGGCTGGTAATGATTGCTGCAAAACCCAATATCAAACTGGCTGCGGTAAAAATATTTGGGATGCTATAACGTACAATTTTTTTCAATTCAAAACACCTGAGTCCAGATTGGGAAAATGATTATAACATTTTTAACAATATTGCTTAACTCAAGAGTCATCCAATATAATTTCACGTAATTGCTCTTCATCCAGCACTCTTACTTCCTTTCCATAGGGCCAAATAACTAAAACACGCACCCCGTTTTCAGAACTGGATCTGTGTACAACCAAATCGGGTTTTTTTACAACACCCAGCGTACCCGGCTCTAATATATGTGACACCCCATTCACGATATGATCGAGCTTTCCTTCAAGGACATACAAGAGCTCAAGCTCATGCATATGCGCAACATCTTGATACCCTGGCGGAAAATACATCTCTGCAACTTCGATACCCTGAGCCCCATAATTAGACGCCTCAAGCAATATCTTGATCCATCCAATACCTTGATTATCGTCCCATTCGAGCCGTCTTGTTCCTGATGATTCTTGAGAGTAATCCGTTATATTCGAAGTGTTATTCTGCTTAGATTCTGAACAACTTAATATGGCGCTCAACATCAATCCAAAGATAAAAGAATATTGATAAATTCTTACGGATTTCATAATAAATCCTCTAAATATCGCAAAACAAACCTATCTTTCATAAACAATTGACCCGTTCACTATCGTGAAAAGGATCTGACCATCCAATATATCAACAGGACTATCATCTGAGAGGAGAAAAGGATCAACATTCATAACGCTCAAATCAGCCCATCTTCCTGTTTCAATGATTCCGGTAATGTCTTCTCTAAAACTGGCATAAGCCGACCATGATGTATACCCTCTAACCGCTTCATCTACATTTACCGCTTCTTCCTTGTACCAACCTCCCTCAGGTTCAGAATTCTTATCTTGACGTGTAATGGCTGAATGCAATCCATAAAATATATTGTGATCAGATCCAGGATTATCGGAATTAAACGTCAATCTGGTATTGTTTTTTCTAAGGGAGCGCCATGCATAAGCTCCTTTTATCCTCTCAGGTCCCAATCTATTTTCAACCCAAGTTTTATCTTCAACTGCATGAGGTGGCTCCATTGACGCAATAATCCCTAACTGACCCAACCGTGGAATGTCATCAGGATGGATAATTTGGGCGTGCTCAATCCTATGTCGGTTCATTTTTGTCGTAGGCGATTGTTCGAAGACATACTCCAAGATATCAAGGGCCTCTCGATTTCCAGCATCACCAATAGCATGGATTGCTACCTGGAAACCTCGCTTCATTGCTTTGGCCATTAACTCTTGATTGAAACCGTAACCGTCTCCACTGATTCCCCTGTGGCCCGGTTGATCGGAATAATCATAAAGTAATCTTGCTCCTCTAGAGCCTAACGCACCATCATAATATGCTTTAACAGTTCTGGTGACGAGCATGCTATCTAAGTCCTGGTCGGGGCCTTTTTCAAGCCAGCGCTCCATTAAAGGTTCATCCCTAAGTGATAACATGCCATAAACCCTGATTGGTAAGAGATTGTCTAGCTCTAACTGCTCCAATGCTTCCATCATTTCTGTATCTAAGCCCGCATCATGCACGGCAACATACCCATCTTCTGCCATTTTATTTAACCCCACTAATGCTCGCTGCATCATTACACCCTTCGATGCAGTGGGTATTGCTGAACGTATTACGGGTACCGCGCGATTTAAAAAAAGTCCATTCGGTTCTCCGTCAAAACCCAATCGGATTTCACCGCCAATAGGCACTTCAGTTTGCGAATTAATTCCAACTTCGTCCAAAGCTCTTTGATTTGCTAGGCCTGCAAACCCATGCAAGCTAGACAAGAAAACTGGGTGATCTGGAGTAACTTGAGACAATAAGGATTTATCAGGATATCTATTTGCCCAAGCCCCTTCATCCCAACCCTGCCCAATTATCCAATCGCCTTTCGGTGTATTTTTTGCGCGCACTAGAACCTTTGAAACCATCTCCTCTTCTGTATCAACACCTACTAAATTGATTCTCTCGAGAGAGGCACCAACACCAAAAACATGTGTATGAGAATCCACCAAACCAGGTAAAACTATTGCTCCTGCAAGATCAATAATTCTTGTCTCATCTTGTTTATATTTAAGGGCTTCGATTGTGCTTCCGACATAAGCAATTCTATTGCCCTCAATAACAACAGCACCGGCATCAGGAGACCATCCATCTTTATTCGGCGCCTCATCTGACAATGTGCCGTCAACTTCTGGCTCGTCCCATTGCATTGTATAAACGCGTCCATTTGTAAGGATAATATTTACATCTGGCTGCTCTTTTTCTTCAGAAGAGCATGACACTATGAGTAAAGTAAGCAACACCAAATTAGATTTATTAATTATTTTCATTTTCTCCTCAGAATTAATCCGTTCAATATAATTTAATATTGACGATAATAACAACATACCGCAGCTAATTATCAAAATATGTTGACTCATAACAATATAATATTTTCGTTTTGACTGAGTATGAATATTATGTTTTATTAATTGAAATACAATTAAAGTTATCTTTCACCGTCAAGAGAAATTAAATGAATATCAAACGTCGGAGCTTTATACAAGCAATTGGTGTTGCCCCTATAGCAAATAGTCTTATTGGATACAAAAAAGCTATTGCAGATATATCAAATTATTCCCCTGAAGAAGCTTTTAGGTTTTCGGATAACAAGGTGCCTATGAATGCAGCAAACTTATGCCCAATGCCAAAAGCTATCAGTCAATCAATCGCCACTTACAATGACGATTTAGACTTTGATATGAGCGGAGCTAATAGAACACGCATCATGGCCATCAAAGAAAAAGCAAGAAAAGGTATCGCGAAACAACTCAATATTTCTTCTACAGAAGTAGCAATCACTCGAAATACTTCAGAAGCTAACAATATTGTGGCACAAGGAATAGAGCTAGAAGCTGGAGATGAAATATTGTTATGGGATCAAAATCATCCGTCTAATAATGTTTCATGGTCAGTGAGAGCTAAACGCAGTGATTGCATAGTTAAACATTTTAATATTCCAGTCAAAACAAATCACATTGAGAATGTAGTAGATATCATCTTAAAGAATATAACCAATAAGACCAAAGTAATATCATTTACCCACATCTCAAATATTACTGGCTTCAAATTACCTGCAAAAGAAATTTGCGCCGCAATAAAAACAAAATACAATCATATTCATATCCATATAGATGGCGCGCAAACATGGGGAATAATAAACGCAGACTTAAATGAAATGGGCTGCGATAGCTTTAGTGGAAGCGCGCATAAGTGGTATATGGGACCTAGAGAGGTAGGTCTCCTTGTTGTCCGAGAGTCTAGCATCAATAAAATTTGGCCTGGAATTGTAAGTATAGGATGGGGCAATAAGGAAGACACTAGCGCCGAAGGTGCGAAAAAATTCGAAGCTTTCGGTCAAAGAGACGATGCGGCACTGGCAGCGCTATCGGAAACAGTTCAATTTCATGCTTCACTTACACCTCAAAAAATTGAAAATAATGCCAGAGATATTGCTGATCATATAAGAAGCGCACTCATTGAGATTGATGTTGATTTCGTCTCATCTCACAACCCTAGCTTTACAAGTAATGTTATTATTCTTAAAGCCCCCCGAAAGAATAGAAAGGAACTCTTAAGCAATATCCTCCAGGAAGGTGGGATTATTTTGGCTGGAACCGGCGGACTCAGGTTAACACCTCACATATACAACACAATTGACCACGCAGAGCGTGTCGTTAAGGCTATCAACAATTCTCGGAATTTACTTGGATAGGAACAAGATTATTTAGTCTGAATTTTGTGTAGCGCGTCATCCTCTGAACCAATAATAATGGCTAACCACCGAGTTTCCTCATCACTCTCAAGAGCCATCTTCAAAGCCATGGTTAATGGAACTGAAAGGATCATTCCAACAGGACCGAATACCCAGCCCCAAAAAAACAAACTAATAAATACAACCAAAGGTGACAAACCTACTCCATATCCAAGTAACTTTGGCTCAATGAAGCTACCAAACAAAAGATTGATAACAAAGAAAGAGATTGCTGTTGTCACTGCGTCGCCAATGCCTAACTGGATTAAAGCCATTAATATCGCCGGTACAGCAGCAATAATAGAACCAATAGTCGGAACATAATTAAGCAAAAAAGCAAACATCCCCCAAAGTAATGGGAAATCTAAGCCAATCCAAGAAGTCACTACGGCTACAGTAATTCCTGTGGCAATACTCACCAAAGTTTTAATTCCCAGATAACGGCCCAAATTACTAATAAAGATCTTTTGCCTTTCGAATGAATCACTTTTTCGATTAAATGCTGCCAACAACTTCACCTCAAAGCTTGAAGCTTCCAGCAAAATGAAAATCATAGTAACCATAATAAGAAAAGTATTGGTCAGTGCATCTCTTAAAGCATTTAATAGCGACGCCGCTAAGCCCATTACCCAGCCTGGGTCAATAATTTCACTTAATTCAAACTTGGACTGATCGCCAGAAATATAATTTGAGATCGACCCCAGAAGAACTTCTAGAATGAGATCCAGTCTTGCCTGATAAGATGGTAGTGCATTGGTAAAATCCACTATTGAAGTGCCCAAAATGCTGGCTATAAATAAAAGCAAGAGCATAATTACAGCAACAATTATTAAAGCTGCAAGAATTCCAGGAACCTTCTTGGTCTGTAACCAGAACATGGGTTTCAAAGTAATCAGCGCAAGAAATATTGCCAATAAAAAAGGTATTAAGAGCGGTGCTGCCGCCTGCAACGAATAAATAATTACAAATAACGCAGTTAAGCTTAATAAGATTCTGGTATTTTTACTTTCTATTTGCATCATCTTGAATCATCACTTATTCCTTATTAAATCAAATCTAACCTTTACGATTAATCGGCACAAGTTTTGAATACAATAAATAACCGATTACAGCGACAATTAAACATAAATAGATTATATATCTAGGTAAATAAGAGGCGCGATAAAAATGATTTGTAATTCCTGTGACTGACCACAAATCGCCACTACCTTTGCCTACGATAATTTGCCCACGCATTCCCATCTCCATATGCTGAGCCATATCACAGTGGACCAGATAGTTTTGATTCTCGCTCGGTGCTATGAAAGTACCGGTCTGACTTTGACCTCCCATTGCTTCAATATGGAACATTCCGGCTGGGTATAAATACTTGGGTAGCCCATGAATCATCCATTGATGGCGTATTGCATCCTCATTAATCAAAGTTACTGTTACTCTACTGCATGGTTCTAGGTGCCACTCGTATTCATTCATTCCAAAAATAGCTCCGGGTACACCGTCGGCAAATCTTTTGTTCGTATAAACAGAAATTTGCCTTTCTGAAGAAATTTCTTCGCACCCATTAGGCAGAGCATCGTAATTCTCATTTGCCACTACACCAGTATATTTAATGATCATATTATGATCATGTGTATCACCATTATTCTGAGCAACGGCAAATGTAACAGGCAAAATAATCAAAATGCTTACTAATAATTTACTTGGATTCATCTGTCTCTTTCTTTAGAGAAAATGAACCTACAGTTAGCCAGAAATACGCCAAAAAATAGAGCGAAGAAGAGCACCCTTATTAATAAAATAATATCTCTGCCTGGTTCTGCAAAAAGTGATGGCGCATAAGCTCCCCAGATGGGAAGCTGCTTTTTGTAATAATCAACACTAAAATATTGAGTGTAATCAACCCCTCGGGTTAAAGGCCAGCCGAATTCATCTAAATATTCTTCATAAACAATGGCACTAATGTTGCCACCAGGGCCAATTCCATCTGTTGTAACACCTTTATTTTGATGGTCATGAAACAACCAAATTCCTGGTCCGTATGCATGTTGGCCATCATTGAAAAATGATAACTCAAGATCATAGCGTTGTGATGTGGGCAACCAAAGTACATCCTGAGGAGTTTGATTAGATTCGTCTATTTGAACCCCATCTCTTTCTAAGACCGTAAACTTATGTCCATGTGTATGCAAAGCAATGCCTTTACTGCCGCCATTCACAACTCGTAACTTTGCTTTTTTATTTTCTTTTGCAACCACCAAGGACTCTCTAAATGTATAAGGAAATGAACGTCCATTAAGTGTAAAGTAATCTACATTTGCATCCGTAATATCATAATCTCTGTGCATAGACTTAGTGATAAGTCTCGGATCATTCTGGCTCTGAATTCGTACACTAAGCTCTTTGTCTAGATCGAGATAATGCATATCATACTCACTGTCATAAGATTCTCTTAAGGCTTTGGATGGAGCTCTAACTTTTCCGGCACCTATATTCATGGTCTGTAAATGATTATTCTTCCTATTCTCCTCAACAATAAACAACCCTTGCAGACCCATCTGGACATGAACGTGTGGCTGGACATGGCAATGATAAAACATCGTACCTGCTTTTCTTGGCGTTATATTATAAGTACGTGAATCACCTGGCATTATTGGCAATTCACTGGTCAAAGGTACCCCATCATTTCCTTCTCCATTGCTATCAATAAACTCATGATCGGCGCCATGTATGTGAAGTGTATGCGGCATATAGTGTGTATTTTCAAGAGTAACCTTAACAATATCCCCTTGTTCAATACGAATAGCCGGCGAAGGGATTTTTAATGAATATCTGGCCACTTGTGTATCAAAATTTTCTACTGCCATACCCACAAATTTTGGTGCAAATACCCATAACCCTGGTTGCACTCCAGGCGCTATATCATAAGTAGTTACGGGTCTTTCCGATATCGGCGAACTGCCATTGAGCTCGGCTACTTCCAACTTAATATGAATCTCATCCGGATCACCATCCTCATCTAGATCTCGTCCTTTCACAACCGCATCTGCGGTTAGTCCACTCAAACGGAGTGTTTCATTACTCACATTGTTTGTTCCTAAAACAAAAGCTGCAATTGCATGAGGATTATCAGCCATACATGGCAGTGATTCTTCTATATTTACACCATCAATAATTTGTTCATTTCTCCATCCTGAGGGGTCACTCGGACAAGATAATTCTGATGAAATTTCCTTGGAAATTTTTGATTCAGGCAAAGGGCTATAGTCGTTGGCGCCAAACCATGAGGTTAAAATTAATCTGAAATTATAAGGATACCATTGTGATGGATAAGACAAAACCATGCCAAAGACAGTTATCAATAAAATTGCATAACGTTTTTTTTTGAGATCTGACAACATAAATCTATCCAGATCTACTCATATAATAAAGATATGAGCCAAAGATCAATACAAGCATCACAAAAGAAAGGGCAGGCCAAGATATATAACTGGTACCAACTGTAAAAGGAAATACAGAAGAATAAATTGTCGTTTTCGTAGGATGCCCCGCTGTAACTATTCCAACATACTCACCTGTTTCTTTGAAATTATGATTAATCATATATGATGCATTGCTTTTGATAACTGGAGATTGATAAAAGACCGTATGAGAATCAATATCTTCTATTTCAATTATATCCTCTATTTGAACAAACTCACCTTTATCGGTCACATTATGGATAATGCGAAAATCAACAGCAACTTCACTGAGACTCTTGTGCAAATAGTCCAGCACGAAAGTAGTTTTGCCAACATTATCCAAATCTTCACAGAATTGCTTATCGCCTGAAGAATCAGGTTGATAAGCGGTAAAATGAGCTGTGTAAAAACCAATCGTTATAATGCAGCTGTCTTCTGATAATAAGACTCCGCCGCCAGCTTCGCAGTGCGAAACCCAACCAAATACGATCAACACCGCAGACAAATATATCTCTCTCGTCATTGGTTTATTCTAATTAAAATTCCTAATCAATCGTAATTATATTTGTAAAGAATTGTTTTCGTTTAAAGGTCATTTAGACTAAACAGTATTTACTCATTTTCTGTTTCCAATTTCTCAATCGTAAATCCACTATAACCATAAATCATGGAAATAACTGGGTTAATTAAATTGAAAAATGCAAAGGGCAAATAAGCAAAAGTTGCCACCCCGAGTGTTGCAGCCATATAAGCTCCACATGTGTTCCAAGGGACAAGAGGTGAAGTTAAAGTGCCAGAATCCTCAATAACTCTAGAAAGATTTTTAGCGTGAAGATTACGATTCTTAAACTCAGCTTTAAACATCTTTCCCGCCAAAACAATCGAGATATATTGATCAGCACAAACAATATTAATACTGATGCAACTTAAAACTACCCTCATGATTAGAGAGCCTGTGGTTTTTGCGGCCTTCAAAATAGAGGTAATAATCCTTTTTAGCATCCCAGCACGTTCTAAGACAGCACCAAAAGACATCGCACTAATTACCAACCACATAGTAACCAACATTGATTCCATGCCACCACGAGAAAGCAAGCTATCTATCTCTTCAACACCTGTAGATGAAACATAACCAGTTGCTAGCGCCAACCAAATTCCTTTAATCATTGAAAAGAAGGGATGCAAGTTCTCTGAACCGGAAAAAGACATCACAACCTCTGGCTGAAGGAAGAAAGCAACTACTCCACCCAATAAAGCACCAAACAATATTGTCGGCAAAGCAGGAACTTTACGAATTGCCATGCCAAATACTGCAAGCAACGGAATTAATGCCAATGGTGATATATTAAAAGCATTGCCAAGTGTCTCATTAAACAATTTTATTGTTGCATCTTCTGCTTGTGAGGTCACCCCAAAGCCTAACAACATAAAAATGATCAAAGCTAAAATAAATGATGGCGTCGTAGTCCATACCATATGTCTTATATGTGTGAATAAGTCAGTGCCTGTTATTGCAGGTGCCAAATTAGTTGTATCCGATAAAGGAGACATTTTGTCACCAAAATAAGAACCTGAAATTATGGCTCCAGCTGCAATCTCAGGCGATAAATTCAACCCAATTGAAACCGCAATTAAAGCAACGCCTAATGTCCCTGCAACCGTCCATGAACTGCCAGTGGCAAGTGCAGCAATTGCACAAATCAAACAAGCTGCTGGATAAAATATTTTAGGATTAAGCAGTTCAAGTCCATAATAAATAAGTGTCGGTACTGTTCCAGAAATTAGCCAAGTTCCAATAAGCGCACCCACACAAAGAAAAATCAATAAAGCGCCCATGGCAGTTCCGATACTTTTAACTATTGAATCAAGAATACTTTGCCATGCATGTCCATTTTTAATGGCAACGATTGCAGCAATTCCAGCACAAAGAATTAATGCAATCTGATTCGGTCCATAAGAAGCATCAGAGCCAAATAAATAAACCGATACACTCAGCATCAGCACCAAAGAAAAGATTGGTATCATTGAATCAATCAATGAAGCATCTCGAGACTTGCCCATTATCTTAGCCCACCAAAATAATCAGTCTTATATATCCAACCAGACTCATCTTTAGTTTGGTGTCAATTTAAGTAAACGACCGCCTGCTTTATCTTCCAATAACCAAATAGCGCCATTTGGGCCTTGTTCAACCGAGCGAATGCGTTTTCCCATATCAAACCTTTCGGCTTCTTTGGCTGAAGCGCCGTCAAATTCTATTCTCACTAGAGATTTCGATGAGAGGCCAGAGATGAATCCATCACCCTTCCAATCAGAAAACAAATTGCCCTGATAAATCACAAAAGAACTTGGAGATATTACTGGAGTCCACCACTCCTTAGGCTCCTCAAATTCAGGTCGAGTATCATGGTTTGGCATATCATCTCCATTGTAATGAATACCATTAGATACAGTTGGATATCCGTAGTTCTCACCTTTAATTACTCGATTTAGCTCATCCCCGCCTCTGGGGCCCATTTCAATATTCCATAATTGTTCATTGGCGTCAAAATCAATACCAAGAGGATTACGATGCCCCAATGACCAAACCTCAGCGGCAACTCCACCTTCAGAGTAAAAAGGATTATCCTTGGGTATTCCTCCGTCGTCATGTAAACGTATTATCTTTCCTAAATTCATCTCCATGTCTTGTGCGGGATCAAATTTTTGACGATCGCCAGAAGATATATACAAATAACCATCAGATGAAAACTCCAATCGATGTGCATAATGACCACGTCCGGTCACTTTAGGATTTTGCCGCCAAATATATTCAACATCTGAAAGCGAATCACTTGCATTAGCGAGGTTTAATGTAGCTTTAATTACCGCAGCACCTCTCGTGTCTGTGCCCGCTTCACCGGCCTCAGCAAAACTCATATAAACAATGCTGTTTTCACTAAAATCTGGATGCAGAGCAATGTCTCCCAATCCACCTTGACCACCATAATCAACTTCTGGAACACCAGAAATCTCGGCTAACATCTTCCCTGCTTGACTTATCACCAGCAAACGTCCAGATTTTTCAGTCACCAATAAATTTCCGTCTGGCATAAAAGCCATCGCCCATGGCTCATTCAAACTGGTTATTTCATTCACATTAAATGGATGTTCAGCGCTTATTGTGCTGCCCATTGAAATGAACAGTAAATATACTAACAATATCTTCCTCATTTTTTATTTCCTTGTAATTATTTTAGTTTTTCACTCAAAATCTAATTTCGAATTTCGAATATTGATTCCACTTCCACCGATGCATTCAATGGTAATGCGTTTGCACCAAGTGCTGCTCTAGCGCCCATGCCTTCATCTCCAAAAACATCACGCAATAGTTCAGAGACACCGTTTATAACATTTGCTTGTCCGGTAAAATCATTTGTACAATTAACAAACCCGCGAATTTGTATACATTTTGAGACTCGTTCAAGATCTCCTTCACAGGCTGCTTTTAATTGAGACAGAATCCTTAATCCAACATGCTGAGCGGCAATATATCCTTCTTCTAAACTAAGGTCTTTACCAACTTTTCCAAAGGTTGGTGTATCAAGATTATTCGGAGGTATCTGTCCAGCTATAAATACCTGATTGCCAGAAACTCGATAAGGCACATACACCGCAACTGGTTTTGCCGCCTCCGGCAAACTAAAGCCCAACGTGCTCAATTTTGCTTCTACACCATGCTTAGCTTGCGAGTTGACATCTTTAGATAAACCGAGACCAAAAGCAGTGGTACCAAAAATCTCAAAAAATGATCTCCTATTCATTGCCACTTTACTCCAAATGTAATTTCTTCTAGCTTCAATATTACATAATATACCTAATACCAATCATTTCGAAAGATATGAATGATTTAAATATTTCAATAAGACCAAAATCATTATCTGTAAAAAAATCATACAAAACACAATCCAAGTAGCAGACATTATACCTGCCAACAAAAAACCCAATGAAGCTATGATGCCATTTGTAAGGGCATAGGGTAATTGAGTACTAAAGTGCGCCAAAGGGTCAATGCCAGCGCCCGTAGATGAAAGAATAGTGGTCTCAGATATTGGTGATGAATGATCGCCAAACAATGCACCAGATAATACAGCACCAATTATAATTGAGAATTCATTACCGGTAGTCATTGCAGAGGGTATTGCTAATGGCATCATGATAATGATGGTTCCCCAAGAAGAACCTATAGAAAAAGAAAGTACCGCGGCAACAAGAAAAACCAACAAAGGCAATAGCGCTGGATTCAATACTTCTTTTGCAAGATCTCCGACATATTGACCTGTTCCGAGTTGTTCACTCACTGCCCCTAGCGCCCAAGCCAGAATAAGCGTAGCAGCGATTGGTAACATTCCAGACATTCCCAATACGTATTCAGAGCATAAGTTACTTAATTTTCTTGCGGTGTTATACAAAATTAAAATGACTAGCGTTACTGATGCCAGAAAATAGGCAGTAGAAAGAGCTGCTCTAAAATCAGAACCGGCAACTTGTTTTAATGGAAATCCATAATGATTTAAGGACAAAAATAAGATTGAACCCAAAACCAACAAAGGCAACCAAACAAAAATAGCTAAAGCATCGCCAGAATTTGCTAGCGATGTTTCTTGCGACTCTTTCTGAGCCAAAACTTCAGCTTCTTTCATTTTTCCGAAATCAAAATCCAACAAAGAGAGGACTGGCACAATTATTATTGCTAACCAGGCATAAAACTGGAAAGGAATAGCAGAAACGAATGCACTCCATTCAGTCAATTTAATGCCATTGGTCTCGA
>CESR01112357.1_pt1 | contig 24643 bp, 21 predicted proteins | sample 356351 | NCBI WGS metagenome assembly CESR01 (sample SAMEA2622149, study PRJEB7988) | marine metagenome | isolation source: saline water (ENVO:00002010), including | reverse complement strand
ACAGGCGCCGGCACAGGCGCCGGGACAGGTATCGGCGCGGGGATGGTTCCCGGAGCTGGTTCCTGGGGCGTCACACCCTTGAGAGCTCTCTTCAAAGCCTCGCTACTCGCATCGATGCCATTCTGGCCTTCGGCCTCGTTTCCGCCTTCAGGATCGGCCTGCGGGACATCGGGCGCCATGGCGGGATCCGTCGCAGGCGGTGGCGTGTCGACAATCCCCTTCTCGTAGTTTCGCTTGGCAATGAGAATGGAGAGCACAAGAGCGAGAAGGAGGAAAGCGGTTCCAAAATAGGCCGTTCCCTTCTGCAGCACGTTGGTGGTCTGCGCGCCGAACATCTGATCGGTCATCCCGGAGCCAAAAGCCGCCCCCAGACCCTCCTGCTTGGGACGCTGCATGAGCACCACGAGAATGAGCAGCAAACTCACCGCCACGAAAGCGACGAGCAGAAGGTTGATCAGGATATTCATGCGAGCCAGAAAACGAGGGGGGCGGGACTATGGTAGCGCTTCTGCAGCTTGTAAAGCAAGTTCCAATAGCTGCCCGCAACGCCTCCTAAGCCATTGAAATTAAACAGGATAGGAATAGCGGGAGAGGGGCCATTTGAACGCGCGGCCGCACTGAGGGCCCCGCCGTGGAGCACTCTCCCTCCTTCAGCCCGGGAATCCTGCAACAATCAGCCGAATACGGAAAGAAGGGAGAATCCCGCCGCCATGCGTCAGACGAGATCACCTCCGGCCCCCGCGCCACCTGACCAAAAACGCCGTTCCACATAATCCCGGGATTCTCTACCCGAAATGGGTCCTCATTCAAACTCGATTATTTACCTTTCGCAAATATCAGTTTTCACTGTAGAAATTCCTTCCTGAGCGAGGTGTCTGATATCAACACCAAAACGAGTCTACGGCCCTACCCGGCCCGGGTCTTTACCCGCGAAGGGATGTTCTGCCCTCATTGTCGGCGGGAGCTGGAGAACGTGGCGGAGACCTGCCGGGGATGCGGGTTCAACCTCAACATGTGCCAGAAGTCATTTCCCTTCGGGGCTCCTCCGCTTGCATTGATCATCGACCCCTCACAACTTCTGCCCGCCGGAATCGAGGAGGATCTGCACAAACCCTACCGGAAATTCCGCAAATGCACCCCCCAGGTGGACATCTGCTTCTGCTTTGTCCGCCTGCAGGTGGAAAGCCCGCTCAAGGAATTCGCCTTCTGGCTGCACAATACGGCCCCCGGAGCGGATCACGCCCGTGCCTGGCAGCTCCTCGTGGTCGGTGATCTCACCTCGGGCCGCCTGACCCTTACCAGTGGTTATGCCCTGGAGCCCTTCCTCAAGCAGGAACTCTGGGAGGCCGCGCTCCAGGAACTGGCCGCCTGCTTCAGTGACGAACAGTGGAAGGAGGGACTCCATGGCTTCCTCACTGAGGCCCGCAATCTCCTCACCACCGCCTGGCAGGTGGCCGAGGGGTGTCGCCAACCCAATCATCGCCCAAGTCCTGCAAGATCCCAGGACCTCCCGGAGAAGCTGGAACTGGAACGCCCGGAGGAATCCGAAATCCCGGGATCGGGAGCCTTCCCTTCTGACACACGACAGGGATACCTCCCGACCTCCCTCCAAAGGGAACGGGGAAGCTGCCCGGAAGAATCCGCCACTCCTTGATCCTGATCCGATGAATCTGCGGCTTCTCTTCTTCCTGTGCCTGTTCCTGCCAGGAGTGGTGACGGGCCAAGCCATTGACTTCCCGCATCCTCCATCCGGTCAAGTCTTCGATGCCGGCGGCTGGCTGGGCGAGGAGCGCAGATCCCGCCTTGAGGAAGAGCTGGGCCACTACCGCACAAGCCATGCCCTCGACGTTCTGGTGGTTCTTTGGGACCGTGGACTTCCACCCGAAGCCACCCTTGAGGACCTGGCCAGACGGGTTGGGGAGACCTGGGCCCGCCACGACCTGTGGGCGGTCGTCCTGCACGTGCCCGACTCCCTTTCGCGACCTGTCGTGGTCTTCGGTGGCCGCGCCAGCACGGACTACGAGGATGAAGACGCCGGCCTCGCACTACACAATGCAGTCTCGCGCGGAATGAAGGAGCGTAGCACGCGGGCCCAGTTGGAATCCCTGGGCCTTGAGCTCGGAGAGGAATTCGTCTTCCTGAAAAACCGTGCTGCCCATGAGCGCACGCAGGTCCTGGCGATCCACGACCAGCAGCACCTCGTCAAGCAGGAGCGCCCCCAGCCCATGATTTTCCGGGCCTTTATTACCACCATGCTCACCCTCCTCGCCATCGGCGTGGTCGCCGTCATCCACCTCGTCAAACGCCGCCCGTCTGACCTCCGCTTCCCCGAGACCCAATGGCGCCGCCGGCTCGGGGCGACTTGGAGCGGCGGGAGCCGGATCGTTGTCTCTCTTCCACCCCGCATTTCATGAAACGGCCCCTTTGCCAGCTTATTGCAGTGCTTTTCGCCGGGGGCTATCTCCTGGCACTCGGCGGATGTGGAAAGACTGCCGACCCGGACACCGCCACCAGCAAGCAGGACGGCCCCGGGGTGGCCTACTTCTCTCCCCACCCCGGAGAAACCTGGAAATACAAGGTCCAGAAGGAGATCCCTATCGAACTCCGCCTGTCCGAGGCCGACGCCGCCCTCCGGCCACAACGCACCGATACCGCTCACCTCATCACCTTTGAGCAGGTCCGCACCTGCACGGGCGAGCGCGAAATCGAAGCCCTCGGGAAGACGCTGACCACCATTGCCATCTCCGAGAACGGAAAGGTCATGGGCGAGGAGCTCTATCAACTCGGATCCGAGGGAATCCTGAGCTGGGGCTGGATTCCTGCAAACGTGAAGGATGGGGAAGCCCACCTTCTGGAGGAAGGCGTGACCATCGCCACCCCGGACATGCAACCGGGACAGACCTGGGAGTGGCTGGGAAGGGATCCCGGCAATCCATTTCTCTTCCGGGTGATCGAGCGTGGGATGGTCACCGTTCCGGCAGGAACCTTCCAGGCCACCCGCATTCAGATCACCAGCGAGAAAATCTCCCCCCACCCCGTTACCGGAAACGATCACGTCACCTATCTCAAACGCAGCCTGTGGTTTGCGGAAGAGGTCGGCGTGATCAAGGAGGACATCGTCTATTACGGCGAGCAACACGTGCGGGTGAAGCAGCATTCCGAACTGGTCCACTGGGTCCTGCCCTCCGGTGAACCGCCCTCGAAGAAGGTCATGGTGAACACGGATGGCACGGCCCCTGGCGCTCCCGAAGCAGAGGAACCCTTCGCCCCGTAAGCTGCCCGGGAACAGCGCCCCGGTCCTGGACCCGATGAACTGGAGGAGGGAAACGGTTACCCGCTGACCTGAATCACGTTGTTCTCCTTATCAAGAACAAGCTTGCGTGCTTCCACCGGTTCCTCACTCAGCCCAAAGGCCATGATGGTGACCAGTTCCCCTTTGCCAATCAGGTGAGCGGCTCCCCCATTGATAATGATCTTTCCGGTTCCAGCCGGGCCCACCTGGACATAAGTCTCCAGTCGGGCCCCAGTGCTGATGGAGGCCACCAGAACCTTCTCGCCCGACCAGAGGCAGGCCTCCTCCACCAGGTCGGCCGGGAGTTCAATACTCCCCTCGTAATCCACCGAGGCCTCGCTGATCATGGCCCGATGAAGTTTGGATTTGAGCACCTGCCGAAGCATGGCGGGAAGGAAACTGGAGTAGCCGCCCACGTCAAGACGCGAAAATCCGCGTGCATCCAGTCGGTTCTTGAAGCACCATTACCCTTCCCCCGGCAAGACATGAGCCTTCGAATTTCCCTGATCCTGGTGATCCTGCTCCCCGTTTCCCTCCGTGCGGAGGAATCTGCGGAGCCTGCTCCTCCTTCCAGGCAAGTCGTTCTCAAGGCGCTGCAGTGGATGCAGTCGAGCACCCCCCAGCGCCGTCAGGCGGCCTATCGCAGCGTTCACCTGCTGGGAAAAGAAGCGATCCCCTCCTTCCGCAAGGCCCTCCAGAAGGCCAGGCAATATCATGAGCGAAGGCTCGCCGACACCCTCAGCGGACGAAATCGCGGAGGCAATCCCTACGGCGAACTGGTGAGTGTGGTGGACGAACTGCGTCAGGAGCGCGCCCGTGTCTACCCGCTCATGATGCGCGACTGGCAAAAAAACAAGCAGGAGATCGACAAGCTGCGTGCGGAATGGGCCCGGCTCGACGGCCTCTACCAGAAGGCCTCCAGCCTGGCGCAGGCGGATACCACCTCCATCGACAGGCAGGTCGATGAAATTACAGATGCTCTGGTGGAAATTCATGATCAACTCGCCCGGTTCGAGGGCCAGACCAGGGAAGAGGCGGAGGAAATCAGCGCCGAGGAACGCCGGAAGGTGGCCCTTGAAGAAAGTTTTGACGGCAGCAGTTACATGAAGGCCGCACAGGTCCTCGGCGCCATGCGCGCAGAAGTGGCCACCCTCACCTCTGCCAACCAGCACAACAACACGTCGAGCTGGGCCAGCGCGCCTCAGAAGAATTTCGCCAGGCTCATCAGTTACGAACGGGCGGTCCTCGGACTGCGCCCGTTCAAACTGGAAGAAAAACTGAGTGCTGCTGCCAGCGGTCACTCCGCGGACATGGTGCGGATGGGATTCTTCTCCCACACCTCGCCCGTTTCCGGCAAAAAAAGTTTCACCGACCGCGCCCGCAGGGCAGGTTTCCGCGGTGGTCCGTCCGGCGAGTGTATCGCGGCCGGCCAGGGCAGCTTTTCCTCCGCCTACGGATCCTGGTTCTACTCAGACGGTCACCGCCACATCATGCTCGCCAAAGGGCCGAATGTGCTTGGCTTCGGGGTGGCCTCAAAACACTGGACCCTCGTGACAGGTCGCCTCTAGCTGCCGCAGACCATTGACGCGGAGGGACAGGACCCGGGGAACTAGGAGATCTCCACTGCCAGCACGCAGACGTCGTCGTCAAAGCGCTGGCTTTCCGCAAAGGAGAGAACACGGTCAAGCACACGATCAAGGAGGGCGTCCACTCCGAGGCACTCTCCTTCCGAAACCGCCTGCACCAGTCTGTTTTGAAGAAAGGCTTCACCCTCACGGTTCTCCACTTCGATGATCCCGTCAGTGAAAAGCATGAGCTGCTTGATCAGGCTCAACTTGAGCGTATGGGTCTCGTACTCGGCCTCCGGGAAGAGCCCCAACGCCGCGCCCTTGCCGCGCCCCCCCATGGGCAGCACGCTTGTCCCATCCTCGCTGCGCATGATTGGGGCAGGATGGCCTGCACTGGCATAGCGCAGTTCCCCGTTTTCGAGGTCAATCACCGCCAGAAAGGCGGTCGCGAACATAGTCATCTCCGCCTCAAGCAGGATGGCCGACAGTCCGCTGTTGAGCTGCCCGAGAAACTCCCCGGGATCCTCTGCCACCTGGTGAATCCGTTCCGCCAGCCCGCGTAGCATGGACACGATGATGGCCGACCTTACCCCGTGGCCCATCACATCGCAGATGAAGAGGCCGGCGGCATGGTCCCCGATAGGAAACACCTCGAAGAAATCGCCCGCCAATCCGGAGATCGGGATGTAGCGGTGCCCGAACTGCAGAAGTCCTCCGTTCTTACCGCCCCTTGGAACCACGGGATACTCGTGCGGCAGGAGGGCCTGCTGCACCTCGCGCGCGAGGGCCAGCTCCTCTTCGATCTCATCGTTGCGCTGCTGCAGAGCCGCCGCGGCCTCCGCCAGGGACTGCTGGGTCCGCACCAGTTCAGATACATCACTGGACACCCCGAAGGTTCCTATGATCTCCCCCACACGGTCGACCAGCGGCATCTTGGTGGTCAGAACCCAGGCTTCAGTCCCCCCGGACGTCGTCTCCTTCTCGACATAACCCAGGATCGGCTCCCCGGTGTCGATGATCTGCTGCTCATCGCGCAAGGCCTCGTCCGCGTGATCCTCCCGAAAGAGGTCGTGGTCACTCTTACCGATGACGTCCTCGGGTTTCCCAAAGCCGTTCCACTTCGCCATCGACTTGTTGACCAGGGTGAACTTCGAGTCGCGATCCTTGAAATAGATGTTGAGGGGAACGTTATCAATAAGCAATCGCATGAGATGGCGCTCTTCCAGAAGCTCCTGCTCCACCAGTTTCCGCGGCGTAATATCGATCATCGACCCCGCCATCCGCACGGCCTGTCCCTCCCTGTCACGAACCACCACCCCGCGGATGCGAAACCAATGCCAGTCGCCCTCGCCCTTTGCCACCTGGATGCGGGGTTCCACTGCCAGGAGATTATCAGCACCCGGTTGCAGGATCTCCTGGAGCCGTTCTATGAAATTGTCCCGGTCATCCTCGTGAATCAGGTCAACCGCACGAAAAAGGTTGGGCATCTCCTCCCGCCTGCGCCCGAGGAACCGCAGGATTCGTCCCGAATAGTGGACCTCGTCCGTAGTGATATTCCAGTCCCAGATGCCCTCATTGGACGCGCGCAGCGCCAACTCCAGACGATCATCCATCCGATAGGGCATTCCATCGATATTAAATCGCAATCTGCCGTCAGGCTCAACCCCTTGTTCGCGTTCTTCCCGGGAATTTGCGTTGGCTCCCCAGCGTGATTCACGCTATATATCGTGCCAACACCATGACACGTGAATCTATTGAGGCTACCGCGAAGTACTTCATCTGGGCACTCTTTGCTCTCTTCCACTTCGTCGTTTTCAAGATTATGGAGATGATGGGTTTGGGCTAAGAGACGCCTGCTGAACCAGTTGAAGAGAGGGAAGGTTTGCTCCTTCCAAGGGACTCCTACAAAGAGAAACTTGCGGTTAATCCTATCCCCTCTACATCGACCCTTCCTATAGAGGAACGCTGGAAGGATTTCCAGACTCCCGGCAGGCCCAACTGCTTAACACCTGCGATTCCAGATACGAAAAAACTACCTCCACTTTCCCCTTCATATGCACAAACTTCCATCACGCCGCTCAATACGGGCTATGAAGCTCGGGTCCCTCAGCCTCCTCCTCCTGCTCTTCATCCTCTCCGTCTCCATCGCCCTCATGGCCTATGCCCTCAGCACCCAGGAGGATTTGTACGCCCTCCTGGGATTATGCGGCATGTTCACCTCCCTGGTGCTCTTGATCCTCTACAGAGTCTCTGCCTCTTCCGCTCACTGCCCACTCTGCCGCGGTTCCGTTCTCCGTGGATCAGGCGCCCAGAGAAACCGCCGTGCCAGACGCTCGCTCGGCAGCCATCGCCTCCGCGTCGCCCGCGATATCATCTTCACCAATTCCTTCATCTGCCCCTACTGCAACGAGCAGACCCTCTGCGTGGTCAGGAAGCGTCGCCCGATGTAATGGAAGCAGTCCGATGACGAAATTGGCAACCCCTGCCCTGATCGGAAGGGCCCCGGGGGATTCCAGTCTACCAGTTGACTTCCACTTTCTGCTCTATTCCAGAGCCATCGGCATATCTGATGTGGCCATGTTCGCGTCCGTGCTCGTGCAGGCACTTGGTGACCTTCACATCATACGCACAGTATTCCGCGATCTTCATGAGAGGCTCGTTGCTCCCGGTGGTCTGGTGCTCGCGCCACCACTTGAGGGCGTCCACCCCCACCGCGGTCTTGCCGGTCCCGAGGGTGGCCGCGGCCACCTGTCCGAGCCCAATGCGCCTGCCCAGGATTTCCTTCAAGTCGGCCATGAGATCGAGATTCACCGTCCGTGAACCGAGATCCAGCACGGTATAACCTTCCAGCACACCGTAATCGAAATGCATGTGGTTGTAGCCCACAACCAGATCCGCCCTGGTTAGAAGCTGGACGAGGTCCTCCAATTCATCTTCCGGATAGACGCGGTATTCCCCCGACTCGGTACAGAAGGAACAGCCTACCGAAACTCCCATCTTGCCGAGGTTTGTGGCCCCTCCGACGTCGTTAAAGCTGCGTTGCGTTTCCAAATCGAAATAAACCGTCCCGGGCATAAGTGTCTTGTGAGTATTGAGATAGCTTCCGGGAGAGTCAACTCACTCAGGCCGCAAGCTCGCGCACCATTTCCAGCATCTGGATAAAGGTCGGCTTCAGAACGAGAACGAGCAGCACCAGGATAACGATGAAGAACACCGTGAAGAGCAGAACGGGGAGAAAAAGCGGACCCACCACCCGCACCCTGGTTTTCATCACCGTGTCCCACGGTGCCTCGTTGAAGCGCATGAGATACCAGATGCAGTAGACGTGACAGATCCCGGTTAGAAAGGGATGCACCATGAGACCGAGCCCAACAATATAGGCCCGCAGAGATCGCACCAGAGCCCCCTGCAGGGAGAGGGCCCGTTCCTCCGGCGTGACCACCCGGAGCCCGAGGAGGAATTTACCCGGAGTGGTTTTGGTGAGATGTAGAATAGCGGCCTCCAGAAAGACGAAGGGCAGGAAGTAGAGGTAGAGAAATGAGCCGCCAGCCGCCTCGAAGACCGCCTCGAAGAGGTTGTGCCCGGTGAATCGCATCAGAGAGAAGACAAGGAGGAGATAGAGCGAGACATCAAACCACCGGGCAAAGAACCGCAGGAAGGGAAAAGGCTCACTCGGCAGAGGCGGAGGAAGGACCCTGTGCAACTCTTCCCAAGATTCTCCGAACTCCGACCGGAAGGCGTCCATCTCCCGCAGTTTCACCCAGTCGCTCTGGTCCTTGTGCCAGGCAAGTTCGTCACCAGAAAGTTTGCCTGCCTCAATACGGTCGCGGATCTGGTAGGTCTCGAACGGTCCCCGCTTTTCCCCCTCTTCAACAATCCAGATTTCCATCACGCAAGTCCTCAGTAATTGCGGAGACAGCGCGCAGGATCATGTCGCGAGGTAAGAAAGGCCGGGATCAGTGCCGCTACCACACACAGAAGGAAGGCTCCCGCTCCCACAATCGCCACCTCCTGGGTATTGATGTGGGCCGGCAGCCCATCGATCCCGTGAAAGTCGGCCGGGAAAATGTCGAACCCCACACTCTTGAGCAGTTCGTATATGGGATCCCGGAAATGCACCACCAGAAGACCAAGCCCCACACCCAGCAACGAACCCATGAACCCGACGATCGATCCCTGCAAGGTGAAGACCCGAATCACCTGGAAAGGAGTGGCTCCCAGGGCCTTCATGACTCCGATCTCCTGCTTCTTCATGATGGTGATGGTGAAGATCACGGCCATGATGCAGAAGGCGGAGACCAGCACGATGAAGGAGAGGGCAAAGTACATCATCATGCGCTCGCGCGCGATGAGCTCTACCCAGTTCCGGTTCTGATCCTTCCAGCTCAACACCGACCACGCGGAACCCAGGGCCTCTTCGAGCCGGGCCTGCACTGGTTCAACCCGGTAGGGATCATCCACCCGGACTCCCAGGGCCTCCACCCCTCCCTCCATGTTTTTCAGCTCCTGTCCGGTGGCAAGCGGAATGAAGACGCCGGGGTGCATCACGTGCTGGCTGGTCCGGAAGATCCCGACCACTTCCAGTTCCCGGGGCAGGGCTACTTCCTTCATCCCGCGCAACAACCGCCCATCCTCCACCTCACGGTCCATCCCGTTGAGGATGTCGAGTTGATCCAGCGCCTTCTCCACCGAACCCGGCTCAAGGAGAAACCGCGTTCCATCCCCGTTTTTTTCTCCATCCTGGAACATGATCAGGATCGTATTGAGAACCTGGCGTTCGCTCCCCCGGATCTTCTCCTGGCGGATTACATCGAGGGAATCGTAGATGCCCGCAAGGAGCTCCAATTCGAACGCCTCCCTGGTGTTCTCCACCGTCATCTTGTTGCGCAGGTCCTTACGGATCTGCGCAAACATCCCGGCATGCTCCTTCGCAATGAGGGGCCGGTCCGTGATCTTCCAGGCTTCCGCCAGCTGCTGCAGGTTGCGCGCGGAGTGGAGCAGGATCTTGTCTCCCACCACGATCCCGAACTGCCTGGCAGTCGACTCTGCCACCACCGCCTTCTCATCAAGTCCCATGTCAGCCGTTCCCCCATACGTTTCCTTGAGGATCAGCTCTTCCAGAGCTGCCATCTGGCGCATGTTGGTGGTGTCGATTGCACGGTACTCCACGGGGTAAAAGAGGTCGAACCTCTCCAGGATGGTAAAGTCTCGAAGCTGGGCGTAGGCCTCCTCCACTCCCTCCTCCTTCTCGACCTGCGCCTTGACCTCACGCCAGTCGTATATGAGCTGCTTCTCGCCCCCCTCCATCTTCTCAAGCTCGATATGGGGGGCGAAGCCCAGCAAGCGACTCTTCACCTCCCGCTCGAATCCAGCCATCACTGCCAGAACCACGATGAGAACCATCACTCCCACCGCCACCCCCAGGAGACAGACCAGGGTAATGAGCGAGAAATGGGTCCGCTTCGGATTGAGATAGCGAAGCGCGAGTGTCAGGCTGAAGGACCGAAGTGCGATAACGTTTAACTACTGCCGGGTCCCTGGCGTAGCAAGAGGCAATCCTCACGCAACCGGGTAGGAAGATCCGGGGTGGACCCCGGGATTTGCGGAATCACCTCAAAGGCGATTCTTTCCTTGCCACTCGCTCCCGGCTTCCCGCTACTTGCCTCAATGATCAAGTTTCTCCACACCCGCATCCGGGTCTCCGACCCCGATGCCTCCATTGCCTTCTACCGGAAGCTCGGCTTCGAACTTGGAGAGCGCAAGGACTCCCCCCAGGGTAACAAGCTCGCCTTCCTCCACCTTCCCGGGAACGAACACTTCCTCGAACTCACTTATTCACCGGATTTCGAGGTCGAATTTCCCGAGGATCTCATGCACACCTGCGTGGGCGTCCCCGACATCATCGACTACTGCGACAGCCTTGAGAACGACGGCATCGAAATCTGGCCGGGTGGCTGGCGCGAGAAGTTCTCCTCCGGGGACCACAAGATGGCTTTCGTCACCGACCCGGATGGCTACGAAGTGGAGATTCTGGAGCGATAGATCCACCTTTCCGGCGACCAGATCGGGATCTGCCAACTCCCGCCATCCCCGGCCCCTATTTCTCCTCTTTTTCTTCCTCTATTCTCTCCCGCAACTGCGGATAGCCCTCCAGGCCGGGATCCCGTTCCAACAGGTCTTCCGCCCGCGTCCGCGCTTCCCTTACCAGCTCGGTATCGGCCAGGAAGTCAACAAAGCGCAGGTCGCTCATGCCACTCTGCGCCGTTCCGAGAACCTCCCCCGGTCCGCGCAGGACGAGATCTTCCTCCGCGATCCTGAAGCCGTCGCCGGTCTCCTCCAGCACGCGGAGCTTCCGCAGGGCGTCTTCGCTCTTCCCGTCCGTTACCAGGATGCAGTAGCTCTGATGCTTTCCCCGCCCGATACGACCTCGTAACTGATGCAACTGGGCCAGTCCGAATCGCTCGGCATTGTAGATGACCATCATATTGGCATTGGGCACATCCACACCCACCTCCACCACCGTGGTGGCCACCAGGACCTGGATTTCGTTGTCTCGAAAGCGAGTCATGACCTCCTCCTTCTCCTCCGGCTTCAGCTGCCCATGCAGGAGTCCGACTTCGTAGTTCCCGAGCCTCTTCTGCCACTTCTCGACCTCCCCTGCCGCCGCCGCTGCCTTCACCGCACCACTTTCCTCCACCAGAGGATACACCAGGTAGGCTTGCCGCCCCTTTGCGAGCTGTTCCTTGAGGAACCTGGTGACGTCGGTGACCTTGGGCTTTTCCCGCACACCGGTGATGATCCTGCCTCGACCCGCCGGCAACTCGTCCAGCACGGAGACATCGAGATCGCCGTAGATGGTCAGCGTCAGCGTGCGCGGGATGGGTGTGGCGGTCATGACCAGCACATCCGGCATGATCCCCTGTTGGATAAGTCTTCCGCGCTGCGCCACCCCGAACTTGTGCTGCTCATCGATGACCACGAGTCCCAGGTCATAAAAGTCCACGTTGTCGTAGAGAAGGGCGTGGGTGCCGATTACAATCTGCGGTTCCCCCTCCAGATCGAGGTGATCACTCTCCTTCTTCGCTCCGGTCACCAGCGCAAGACGAACATCGAGGTCCGCCAGCCACTTCCGGAAGGTGAGGTAGTGCTGCTCGGCCAGGATCTGGGTCGGCGCCATCAGGACGGCCTGGCTGCCCGACTCCACGGCCAGGAGCATCGCGCACATGGCCACGAACGTCTTTCCCGAACCCACGTCGCCCTGCAGGAGGCGGTTCATGGGACGTTCGCTGCGAAGGTCCGCCGTGATTTCGTGCACACTGCGCTTCTGGGCCCCGGTCAGATCGAAGGGCAGGCTCTCATGGAAGGCACTGAGCAATCCGGTCCTGCGACCCTGCACCCGCCCGGGATGCTCCAGATGCCGCCGGCGCCGCCACAGAACGCTCACCTGCAGGAGGAAGAACTCCTCCAGGGCAAAATAACGCCGGGCTTCATGGCCCCGCTCCAACTCATCCGGAAAGTGCACCGTGCTCAACGCCTCACTGCGCGAGGGGCCCAAATCGATCCCATAGGGCCCTTCCGCGCTGGCGGGATCCAGTCGCGCCAGCGTCTCATGGAGCAATTCCCGCAGACGTCGCTGCGGGATGCCCGTCACATTCCGGTAGATCGGAACGATCCGTTCGAGGTGGATGGAGGGCCCTCCATCCGCCTGCACCACTTCAAACTCCGGATGATCGACGAGAAGACGTCCACCCTGCTCCTTGGGCTTGCCATAGACCACCACTTCATGCCCCACCGCCACCATGCGGTGCACGTAAGGCATGTTGAACCAGCGACAGGTGATCTTGTTGGAGGCAAGAATGTTGCCCCCACCTTCCTGGATCACGATTTCGTAAAACTGGCGCCGTCCTCCAAAACGTTTCCGGGCCGAATCCACCACCGTGCCCTGCAGGCACACTGCCTCCCCGCTCGCCTGAATCGGGAAGGCGTCGAAACGACGCCGGTCTTCGTAGCGCCGGGGAAACCAATCCAGGAGATCCCCGACGGTGTGGATCTCCGCCGCCGCGAGAGCCTGCGCCTCCTTGGAGGAAAAGGGCTCCAGGGAAGAGAGGGGGAGGTTGCAGTTCCAGGCACTCATGAATCCTACGCCACTCCCATTCTTCAATTCGATAACGACCGCATGGGTGCAATTGGCCCGGCTCACTCCGCCGCCCGGATCTCCTTTACACTGATCTGCAGGGAAATCCGTCCCCGGAACAGGTTGCGGTCAATGGTAAAGGCCACATCCCATGGAGGATCGGGGAGTTCCCGGTCGGCAGCTCCGAAATACATCGCATCCCGCTCCTGAATCCCCTGCCGCAGGGAGAGTCGCAGATGTCGATTCTTGAGGTGCAGCGGCGACTCGGTAAGCCAGACCTTCCGCGACATGAACACCGGTTGCGGGTTTCCCGGGCCAAAGGGCTGCAAAAGTTCGTAACTCTGCAGAAAATCGAGTGAAAGATCCTCGAAGGGAACCTCCGCGTCGATGTGGATTCGTGGCTTGCGGTCCTCCGCGGTGGTGTTGGTCACGACGTAATCGCTGAAGGCCTGGCGAAACTCCTCCAGCTTCTCTTCACGCAGGCTGATCCCCGCCGCCATGTGATGGCCCCCACCCGCTTCCAGAATCGACCCACAGGCGTCGATGGCTTTGACAAGGGAAACCCCCTCGATGCTACGGCCGCTCCCCTTGCCCATTCCTTCCTCATCAAAGGAAATCACGAAAGAGGGTCTGTGGTAGTAGCGCATGAGGCGGGAAGCCACGATGCCGACCACTCCGGGATGCCAACGGCGCGATCCCACCACGATGACCGGATCCTTGTTCTCATCGAAGCCCTCCTCCAGTTGCTGCAGAGCCTCCTCGTGCATCTGCTGCTCGTGTTTCTGTCGCTGCCGGTTGTAGCCGTCCAGTTGCTCAGCCATCCTGGCGGCCACTTTCACGGAGTCTGTCATGAGGGCGGCCAGGGCATCATCGGGCGCATCCATGCGCCCAGCCGCGTTGATGCGCGGCCCAATCCGGAATCCCACATCCCCACTGGTGGCGTGCCCGTTCATGCCGCTCACTTCCATGAGGGCCCGCAACCCGTGATTGAGAGTCTGCGGCAGTCGCCGCAATCCGTGGCGCACCAGGAGGCGGTTCTCCTCGACCAGGGGCACAATGTCCGCAACCGTCGCCACCGCCACCAGATCCAACCACTCCTTGAGATCCACCTCCTGGAGCCGCCGCGTCTTGAGCAGGGCATGGGCCAGCTTGAAAACCACACCCGCGGAACAGAGGTAGCCATAGTCATCCCCGAGCTTGGGGTTGACTACCGCTACTGCCGGGGGACGCCCCACCAGTCCGGTTTCGTGATGATCAACCACGATGACATCGATGCCCTGTTCGGACAGGCGCTTGATCTGGGTCCCGGAGGCTGTGCCACAATCGACCGTGATCAGAAGCGAAGGCCTGGCCCCGGCATCCAGACAGCGATCGATGGCGGCATCACTCAGCCCGTAACCCTCCCGGCCGCGGATGGGGATAAAAGTCTGAGGGTCCAGGCCATAGGCTGAAAGAAGGTGGCGCAGGATGACAACCGAGGTGATTCCATCCACATCGTAGTCCCCAAAGATACAAGTCTGCTCACCCTTATCGACGGCTTGCAGGATACGCTGGACCGCGGGGTCCATCTCGGGCAGCTCGAAGGGATCGCGTAAATCGCCCAGACGCGGACGCAGGAAGGTCTCCAGCTGATCATCCGCGAGGAAACCCCGCTGGGCCAGGAGGATCCGCAGGATAAAGGGCAGATCACAACCGGGGTCCGGCCTCACGCCCTCGGGCACTTTCTTCACGATCCATTCCGTTTCCTGCATCTTCCGATTTCAGCTTTTGCTGTAAAGGGAAGGTAGGGCTCAACCTCTGTGGGCTCAAGAACCTATGGGATCCACGATGAGCCGCTCCTCGGCCCAGTCCGACCCCTCCCGCTGCCGCGGCTCGACAATGTGGTCGATGAAACGATCCCAGACATCCTGTCCCTCGATGATCTCAACCTCGATCCGGAGGAAGCAGATGTCCACATCGAGTTCGCTGGGCCGGGGAAAACGCACCGCATCCTTCTCGGTCGTGACGATCAATTCGATGTCGCGCTCGACGCAACGGGTCATGAAGCGGTCGATCTCGCGCTGGGTGAAGGGGTGATGGTCGGCAAAAGTACGATGGAACTCGACCTGGGCGCCAAGCTTTTGCAGGAGATTCTCGAAACTCTCGGGCACCGCGATGCCACTGATGGCCGCGATATACCTGCCCTGAAGCTCTTCAAGGGACAGCCGCTCACCTCCGAAGACCCGCTCGAGGTAGTGCGGGGCATGGGTGGTCTGCATGATCTCGGCGGTCGGGTTGTAGCTACGGAGACGGGAGAGGAGCCCCTCGTCGGTCGGCCCCTGGCACTTGGTGATCATGATGTGACTGGCCCGGCAAAGGTTCCGGGCGGGCTCGCGCAGGGTGCCCCGGGGCAGAAGGGCCCGGGCCTGCGTCCCGAACGGAGCGTTCTGGTCCACGAGGACAAGGTCGTACTCGTGATCGAGCGCAAGATACTGCAGGCCGTCGTCGAGCACGAGAGTGTCGGCTTCCAGCTCCCTTACCGCGAAGCGCCCCCCGTTCACACGATCCTTATCCACCACCACCCGCACGCCCTCGAGATTCTTGGCCAGCATGTAGGGCTCGTCCCCGGCGTAAACCGCCTCCAGTCGCACTCCGCTGCCGTCGTTCACGATCTTGGGCAGAGCCTCGCATTCGACCGGTCCGAGCTCCCTCCACTGCTGCGGTTCGTCGAGCTTCCGGCTCTTGTAACCGCGGCTCAGGATGGCCACCCGTCGTCCCCGTTTGTGAAGGGCCCGGGCCAGCAGTTCCACCACCGGCGTCTTGCCCGTGCCCCCCACCGTAAGATTACCCACGCTGATCACCATGGTGCCCAACTGGACCTGCTCCTTCCAGTGCTGGCGGTAGGCTTTGAGCCGGACCTGTATGATCCATCCATAGACATGGGAGAGCCCCCTGAACAACACCCGGGTCAACGCCGCCCCCAAGCCCCGGGCCCGTCCGAAAATCACATCGGTCCCCCACTTTTCAACATCTTCCGCGACCTGACCCACAAGCGCAGCCTAGCGGACCCGGCGAACGGTGTGAAAGTCGGAATATGCGACCTTTCCATTTTCCCCCCTTGCGACCTTCCGGCTCCGGACTACGCTGCGACCATGCCCCGTCCTGACGGTCGCGAACCCGACCAGCTCCGCCCCGTTTCCTTCGTTCCAGACGTCGCCCCCCACGCCGCGGGTTCGGTCCTCGTCAGTTTCGGGAATACCCGGGTCATCTGCGCCGCTACCGTGCAGGAGGATGTCCCCCGGTGGATGAAGGCCCAGGGCGTGCCGGGAGGCTGGGTCACCGCGGAATACAGCATGCTTCCCTACTCCACCCACGACCGGAAAACGCGGGATATCTCCCGGGGCAGGCTCGATGGCCGTTCGTCGGAAATTCAACGCCTGATCGGTCGCTCCCTGCGGGCCGTGACCGATCTCAAGAAACTCGGCCCCCGGACGGTATGGGTCGATTGCGACGTCCTGCAGGCCGATGGGGGCACCCGCACTGCCTCCATTACCGGTGGCTGCGTGGCCCTCGCCATCGCGCTAAACGGCCTCATCGGAACCGGGGGACTGACCGAGTTTCCGCTCACTCAGCTCGTGGCGGCGGTGAGTGCCGGGGTGTGGGAAGGCTCACCCATCCTTGATCTGAACTATCCCGAAGACCGGGACGCCGCGGTCGACTTCAATGTCGTCATGACTGAAGACGGTAACTTCGTCGAACTACAGGGAAGCGGCGAGGAGAACATCTTCACCGCGGCCGAAATGGAGGCCATGCTGACGCTCTCGCGAACAGGGATCGAAGAACTTGTCAGGAAACAAGGCGAAGCCATCCTGGCCGCCGGGCAACCGAGCGAAGAAGTGTTACCCGTTTTGGGTAGCTCCCTTAAGACTTCCTGACCTTTTTCCTCTTGTGCGGGAGGTCCTTGAAGTTAGCATTTAATCAAGGGTGTGTACTCCAACGTGCCCAAATAAAAAACCGTGCCGCGTTACAGTGTGGCACACATAAGAACAACAGAACAAACAACCCCGGATTCAAAATGAACATTGCAACAAGCAGCAGGCGCAAGGGCTTCACTCTCGTGGAACTTCTTGTAGTTATTGCGATCATCGTCGCCCTCGCCTCGATGGCAACCCCTCAGATCTTCAAGGCTCTGAAGCGGGCGGCCCTCGCGGACGGCGTCAATAACGCAAAGCAAGTCAAACTGGCGCTGGATTCCTTCGCCGCTGACTTTGACGGCCAGTATCCCAGCGACGATACCGCAGAGTATGTCGTTGAAGGTGGAACTGGAACGACCTACTCCAACGATTACTTCCGCCAGATGTTTCTCGGGGGCCAGACCGAGTCTGAAAAGATCTTCTGGGCAAAGAACTCGGCTGTTGCCTCCAAGGCCGAACCGGATGGCAAGGTCAAGGAGGGCGGACGATTCCAAGCGGACCAGATCCTTCAGGAGGGTGACGCCCACTGGGCCTATATCACCGACCAGACCAACCTGGACACTGGTGTCCGCCCGCTTATTCTCGACGGATACAAGAAGGACACCTCCGAGTGGGATGAGGACACCTGGGACCAGAAGGTGATCGTGCTGACCATCGACGGCTCCTGCAAGCCCATGCGCATGCGTTCATCCGATGGCAAGGTCCTGGACGGATCCAAGAACGACATCCTTTCCGCCCAGGCTGACGCATGGGACGGGGAAAGCCCCGCGGATCTCCTGAAACAGCCCCAGCCGGGCAGGTAGGGAATATCCCATTCTCCAACCCTGAACAGAAGGCCGGCGTTTAAACGCCGGCCTTTTTCTTGGCCAGACAGGGAGGCCCACGGCCCGGATCTCACAACCGTGCACCAGTCGCAGCCTCAAAGCCCACGCTCCAGGACATCGAAGAAAACCTCGATGTATCTTTTCTCCCGCTCACGCAGCCCCTTGCGGTAGTCCCGGAGCCCGTCCCTTCGTTTGACGGCCTCCAGAGCGGCCAGGACTTCTTCGCGCGCCTCCTCAAAACCACGCTCACGAGCGGTCTTCTTTTCCAGTATCTCCAGGATGTGCCATCCGATCCTGCTCCGGACGAGAATGGGCTTCCTGATCTCTGCTGAAAAAAGCGCCTCCTGCAGGTCAGCGGGAACACGCTCACGCCGCAGCCAGCCGAGATCACCCCCGTTGCCCCTGGTTCGTTCATCCTCGCTGAGTCGGTGGGCCAGCCCGGCAAATTCCGCTCCCCTGGCCAGCTCGGGCAGGGTCTCCCCCAGGCTCCTGCCCACCGCTTCGGCCGTCTCCGCCTCCAGGCCCACCGTGGAGCGAAAGATGTGCCGTGCGCGCACCCGCTCCGGTTGGCCCAGGCGGTGCCTGTTTTCCTCAAACCAGACTTTCGCCTCCTTCTCACTGACCTCGATCTCGATCATGTTCTCCAGATACTTCTCCTGCTGGATCCGGGCCGCGAGGCGGTAACGCAGCTCCTTCTCGCTCCATTCCAGCTCCCCGAGGGACGCGAGGTAGGCCGCCTCGCTCGAAAACCGCCGGGTGAAGTGAGTCAACTCGTCCTCGATCTCCGCCTCTGACACAGGCACCTCCGACTGGCTGAAGCGCACTTTAAGTCGCAACAGGTGCAGGTCGATCAGTTCGTTGAGGGCCGCTCGGCGGAGAAGGAGCCGTTCTTCCCGCGGGATTCCCTCCAGGCTGCGCCCTGCCCGCCACAGGTTTTCCTCCACCCGGCGCTCCACCTGGGTGAGCAGGATCGGCTGGTAGTGAATCCGGGCCACAACGCCCTCACCCTTGACGGCCTCGATCACGTCCGGGCTGTTCGGCGCCTTGCGCGCAAAGGATTTTCGAAGAGGACCTCCGATGAGAAAGAGATCGACCATAAGATACAGGATCACGATCGCGTAGAGCACCGCCCGCACCATGGCGCCCTTGTCCACCATGGACCGGGTGGAAGCGGATACAGGCTCGGACACGGGTGGAATTGTCGCTGAACGGTCATAAATTGCCGAGCGTCAAATCCCGATGTTCCAAGGCCCCGCCTTTCTCACCGGAGAACCACCTTCGCGCCGGGCCGCACCAGGGTGGGAAAGCGGGCGGCGTCCCAGTTGGCGAGACGAATGCAGCCCGCACTGAGAGAACGCCCGATTGTTCGAGGACTGGCGGTGCCGTGGATCCCGATCCCGGACTTGGTCAAACCCGACCACAGGATCCCGACTGGAACGTTGGGGCCGGGTGGAATCTGCAGAACCTTGCTCCGATCCTTGCTCCGCACGCCCGTCTCCAGGAGTTGCTTGTCGTAATACCAGCTCGGCAGCTCGAAGCAGTTGGCCACCGCCCATTCCCCCCGATGGGTGTGCTGCACCCTGCCGGGAGTGATGGGGAACATGGCTATCAACTTCTGTGGCTCGAAGTCTTCATTCTTCTCGGCAACTACCACTGCTGCCCCCGGCACCACCGGCGCGGTGCCCTTCTCGTAGATGAAGAGATTGCGTCCCCTGGTATCGATCACCACCGTGCGAGCACTCAACGCCAGGTCCTCCCTGTGGGTACGCCCCTCCGCCAGATTTTCGATCAGGAAGGGGGCGACGTTGGGCACCTTGAGGGCGCTGCGCGGCTTGATGCCGTTGGCTTCCCGTGTTCCGTTAAGCTCTATCAGAAAGGTCTCGGAGGTGTGGTAGCGCTCCGCCATGAACTCAAGATGGCTCCGGTAGGCCATGCGCGTCTCCCTGGCCTGCCGGGAGTAGTCGCGGGGCAGTTTCGGATTCACCCATGCGGTGGCGAAATCAGGCACGATGGCAATGGCGTAGGTCTCGCCCAGGGCCCGGGTTGCCTCCGAGATCAGCGCGGCCCAGTCGTCGGGCATGCGGCCCACGCTGCGATTGTATGAATGGACGGCCTTGGTGGTGAACTTGCCGGGCTGGCCATCGATAAAGCCAGGACCGAAGTGCTTCTGGTCGAGGTAAATCTGCAATCGCACCGTGGTCTCCACGTCCCTGGGCCTCGTCGCGCGGTCCCGCGCGGTTTCCACCCCGGCATCTGCCTTCGCGTCCCGCGCCCTGGCCCTGGCCAGATCCCTCTCATCGGAAACCTCGGCTTCAATTGCGACCGCCTTCCCGGGTTTCTCCCCGGCATCTGGAACCGGAACCCGGGAACCTTCGGGCTCAGCACCCGGGGCACCTTCCTCCGCGGGAGAAGGGACGGCTTCCCCGGGCCGACCGGGAAGCCCGGGCTCTGGAAGGGGCCCTTCCTCCTGACCCGGAACCGGAAGGCACAGCACGAGAAGGGCGGGGATGAAGAGAATTCCGCGGAAGGGATGAACCATGGTGATCATTGCGATACGGAGAACTGGTTTCGCGAAGGTCAGTTTAGCCCTGTTCCTGACTTTTGCCAAGTCGCCGACTGTCCGCCACTCTTGCATGAGACGCATGAGGACAGGATTTGATCGAATATAATTTCCCCTTCTCCTGTTCTGCGCGGCAGCAAAGGAATTGACCCGCCATTTACGGAATTTTCCCACCAGAGGAAAGCTAGGCCACCTCTACTTCCCCGATCCCCCGCAGGCGGCCCTCCGTCTCGCTGCTCACCAGCACTTCCACCACCACGTCATTTCCCTCGTAGACGGTCTCCAGCACCTTGGCTTCCGCATGCAGAAGGGAAATCAGGTCGCCGCGGTGCTGCGGGATCCGGTAGCGGCGGCGCGTCACCGCCTGCGACAGGTAATCGATGAAGGTGTGCTGCAGGGTATCGAGTCCCTCCCCACTCCGTGCTGAGATTGATACCGCTTCAGGAAACAGCGCCTGCAGGGCCTTGAGCCGCTGCGGATCCTCCAGCCGGTCGATCTTGTTCAGGACGGTGAGGACCGGTTTGTCCTCCGCGCCAAGTTCCGCCATCACTTCCAGGGTGGTGCCGCAGAGCCGCTCCAGTTCAGGTTCGCTGGCATCGAGGACATGCACCAGGAAGTCCGCCAGCACGGCTTCCTCCAGCGTAGCCTTGAAGGCCTCGACCAGACGATGCGGCAGGTTGCGGACGAATCCCACCGTGTCGGTCAGGAGCAGTTCCTGCCCATCGGGCAGGTCAATCCGCCGGGTGGTGGGATCCAGGGTGGCAAAGAGCATGTCAGCCTCCAGGATCTCTGATCCCGCGAGGCGATTGAGAAGGGTCGATTTCCCCGCATTGGTGTAACCCACGATGGCGGCGTGCGGCGCTTCCGACTTCTGTCGTTCCTTCCGTTGAGTAGCGCGCTGCCTGCGCACCGCCTCAAGATCTGACTTTATGCGATCAATGCGCTTCCGCGCCAGGCGGCGATCGACCTCAATCTGCTGCTCACCCATTCCACGGGCAGCCGCCGAGCCTCCGGACCCCCCGCCCCCCTCCCGGTCGAGGTGGCCCCACATCCGTGCCATGCGCGGCAGCGCGTATTCCATGCGGGCCAGTTCGACCTGCAGTCGCGCCTCCCTGGTCTGCGCCCGCCGGGCAAAGATATCGAGAATGACTTCCTCCCGGTCGATCACGGTCATGTCGGCCGCCTCTTCCCACTCCCGTTGCTGGCTGGGAGCCAGTTCATTGTCAAAGACGATACAGTCGCACCCCAGTTCCCGTGCATGATCGGACACCTCGGCCGCCTTGCCCGTGCCGCAGAGAAACTTCTTGTGCATTTCACGGGCCCGCACCAGCTGGGTGTCCACCACCCTGATGCCGAGCGTATCCACCAGTTCGCCCAGTTCGCCCAGCAGGCTACGCGACTCCTCCTCCTCGCGCTTGTCGAAACAAATGCGCACCAGTAGAGCCTTTTCAACCATCTGCGGTCTGTCGCGCACCTCAAACATGACAGTGCCATGATACGCCCGCAGGCATCCTATTCACGCCAAAAGACTCGGGAGGGCCCCTCCCTGCCAGCAACGGGAAGCCCGGCCCAATTCTGATTCTACTTGTGACTTGCCCGGATCCACATTTCAGAGCACGTTCCCCCCTCCCCGCGCGAGCAGGAATCACATGGGAAAAACCCTCTATCAGAAAGTCTGGAACGCTCACACGGTGGGCTCCCTGGACGACGGCCGCACCCAGCTCTTCATCGGGACCCACCTCATCCACGAGGTGACCAGCCCCCAGGCCTTCGGGATGATCCGTGATCTCGGACTGCAGGTGAAGTATCCTCACCGGACCTTTGCCACGGTGGATCACATCGTTCCCACCATTGACCAGGACGCGCCGGCGGATCCGCTGGCAGCCGAGATGATGGACGCCCTGCGCAGGAATGCGGACGACTTTGGCGTGACCTACTTTGATCTCGGATCCGGCAAGCAGGGGATCGTGCACGTGGTGGGCCCCGAGCAGGGCATCACCCAGCCGGGCACAACCATCGCCTGCGGCGATTCCCACACCGCCACCCACGGAGCTTTCGGAGCCATCGCCTTCGGGATCGGCACTACCCAGGTCCGGGATGTGCTGGCCACCCAGACCATTGCCATGGAGAGCCTCAAGGTCCGCCTCATCAAGGTCGAAGGCCAGTTGAAACCAGGCGTCTACGCCAAGGATGTCGCCCTCGACATCATCCGCCGCCTCGGGGCCAACGGCGGAATCGGCTACGCCTACGAATACGGCGGATCGACCTTCGACAACTTCTCCATGGAGGAGCGCATGACGGTCTGCAACATGTCCATCGAGGGTGGAGCCCGCTGCGGCTACGTCAACCCCGATGAAAAAACCTTCGCCTTCCTCAAGGGGCGTCCCTACGCCCCGGGAGAGGACCAATGGGACGCCGCGGTCGCACGTTGGCAGTCCTTCGCTTCCGATCCGGATGCGGACTACGATGACGTCATCGAAATCGATGCCGCCGACATCGAACCCACCGTGACCTGGGGTGTCTCTCCGGACCAGGGAATCAGTATCAGCGAGCCCATTCCCGACCCGGCAGAGGCTGGAAGTGATTCCCTGCGCGAAAGCTATCGGGAGGCTCTGGAATACATGCAACTTCCCGGCGGCAGCCCCATCAAGGGAGTGAAGATCGACGTGGCCTTCCTCGGCTCCTGCACCAACGGACGCCTGCACGATTTTCGTGAGGCCGCCCGCTTCCTCAAGGGACACAAGGTGGCACCAGGCGTGAAGGCCATCGCGGTGCCCGGCTCCCAGATCACCGCCGTGCAATGTGAGCAGGAAGGCCTCGACAGGGTCTTCGAGGAAGCCGGCTTCGAGTGGCGGGCCGCCGGCTGTTCCATGTGCCTGGCGATGAATCCCGACAAACTGGTGGGCGACCAGATCTGCGCTTCCTCCTCCAACCGGAACTTCAAGGGACGGCAGGGCTCTCCCATCGGCCGGACCCTTCTCATGTCCCCGGTCATGGTCTGCGCCGCCGCGGTGAAAGGCGAAGTGGCCGACGCCCGCGAAGTGTTCGAGGTAGACGGATCCGATTCCGCTGCCGCCTGACCGCATTCAACTTCACTCCCACCTCTACCGCCACGTGGCTCTCGACAAGATCACCTCCATCACCGGCACCGCGATACACCTGCCCGGGGCCGACATCGATACCGACCGCATCATCCCGGCCCGCTATCTGAAGTGCGTCACCTTCGAGGATCTCGCTGACAAGCACTTCTACGACGTGCGCCATGACCCCGAGGGGAACGCTACCGGGCACCCCCTGGACGACCCGCGCTTCAAGGGAGCGTCCATCATGATAAGTGGCCCCAACTTCGGCTGTGGATCGTCCCGGGAACACGCTCCCCAGGCCATTTACCGTTCCGGCTTCCGCGCCATTATTGCGGAATCATACGCCGAAATCTTCTTCGGAAACTCCACCACCCTGGGCATGCCCTGCCTCTCCGCTTCTCGCGAGGACATTGAGTCCCTGGGTGTCGCCATCGAGCAGGCTCCGGCAACCGAGGTCACCATCGACCTGGAGGCCATGACGGTGACCTTCGGCGAGACCACCTTTCCCATCACGATGCCGGAATCCGCCCGCCAGGCCCTGACCGCCGGCAGGTGGGATCCCATCCAGGAACTGCTGGACAGCGAAGAACGGATCAACGCGGTGGGAAAAACACTTCCCTACGTGTAACCGTCCGCTCCTTTCCGACAGGGCGATCCAGAAGAAAGGGGGGCACCAAAGTGCTGCCCTTCTGCGAAACAATCCTTCCCCCACGCAATCAGTCTGCCCGCGCGGTGGCCGGGGGGGGCTCCCCTGGCTCCCGGGACGGGGCTCCGCCCTTCCGGCCCGCAGGCGGATCGGGTTTATCGCGGGACGCATGAAGCTTGCGCAAATCGCCCTTGAGCTTGCGGATCTCCGCGGTCTTCCGGAAGAGGAGCTCTTCCAAACCTCCCTTGGCCTTGTTCAGAAAGACCACTTCCCCCTTGGTCTTGTCGAGTTCGCCGGAGGCGATTTCCAGCTGTTTGCCGGTCTCCTGGTGAGCCTCCTCGGTCTTCTGACGAGCCTCCTCGGTCTTCTGACGAGCCTCCTCGGTCTCCTGACGAGCCACCTCGGTCTCCTCCAGCTCCATCGCCAGCTGGGCCACGGTCTCCCTCGAAACCTCTGCCTCGGCGCGCACCCCTGCGATCTGCCCGCTGAGTTCCTCGGCCTCGGCCTGAGCCTGATCGCGCTCCAGGCCGGCCAGCATCCTGGCTTCCGCCGTCGCAACCTTCTCTGCCTGAAGGGATTGGAG
>CESR01168753.1_pt1 | contig 25141 bp, 19 predicted proteins | sample 356351 | NCBI WGS metagenome assembly CESR01 (sample SAMEA2622149, study PRJEB7988) | marine metagenome | isolation source: saline water (ENVO:00002010), including | reverse complement strand
ATACTCTTGTTCAAACCATTGGCTAAATGGATGAGTTGAGCATGCTATGGGTGCTATATCATATCGATCTGTGACTTTTATAACAGATTTACGCAACCTCGCAACCTCTTGACGTGCCTCCTGAATGCTTGAGCATACCTTTGTGCCTATCTCAATTTGAGAACGAAGTAATTCATTAGTGACTTGATCGCCAAGCAATTCTTTACATTCTTTCAATAAAGATTTTGGTGGATCAACTATAAGGCCGCGAGTCTCTTTATCAACCAGTAAGTACTCTTCTTCAATACCTATAGTAAATTTTGGTTCATTGAACGCCATAAAGGTTTATAACTTTTTACATGTGTACTGTTGATTTATAACTATAGTTAAGATGTTTTGCAAGGTATTCGAGACATATGTAATTCCTTCCTCACTCTTAAGAAGGTCTTGCCTTACTTCGATACCAACATGCTGAAGTTGAGATGTTTCAGCATGAAAATCAATCGTGAAGTCTTGTGGATGTTTACCAGAATATGGTTGGTTGTCACCGATCTTCATGCCAGTCTTACGTAATTCTCTTAAAAAGATATTGGCGGTCACGGGATCTTGATCCCAAAGTACTCCGAGCTCCCATTCCCTGGTCTTACCATTAAAAGTCGGTGTAAAGCTATGAATAGCTACAATTATTGGCTCAATCTCTTGATTAACGAAACGTTTAATTTGAGACTCAATTGCATTGTGATAAGGCCAGTATATTTCGTCTATTCTTTTGATTCTTTCACTATTATCAAGATTATGGTTGCCCGTCACATCAATACCATCAGAAGTCTCAATAAATGCAGTTGGGTCGTTTAGATTTCGATTGCAATCCACAATCAATCTTGAATACTGACAAAGCACAGCTGTCAATCCGAGATTTTCAGCAAGACTCTCTACAAGATCTCCTACACCAATATCAATGGCTATATGACTTTTTCTTTGTGATGAGTCTAAACCCATTGTACCTAATGACCTAGGAAGTCTTTCGCTAGCATGATCACAAACTAATAATAACGGGACAGAAGAATCCTTGTTAATTATCACATAAGGGTTGGGTTCATCTTTAGCCAGTAGCTTTATTTTGGTTTCTCTATTCTTGAAGTTACTTAATGATGCATCGGATTTTTTCATACCGACATAATACACTTAAGAAATAAAAGTTCCAGACTCAATGCAAATAACGTAACTAATATATTTAAAAGCGATTCTTCGAAGGTTTAATAATTTCTCTATCTATCTCAATAGGAAATTTACTTCTAATTTTTTTATCTGTTTTGTCATCAATATAGAGAGGATAATGGGAATTTAAAATTTCTCTCGCACGCTCTTCTGCTCTCTCTCTTATGCTTAACGATCCACTTTCTTCCCATTCTTCTTGAGTACTTCTGTCAGCGAGAGTTGGGTAAAGATATTCTGTTTTCATCAGGGATAAAGTTTGGGCATTTCTTAAGAAATGCCCTTCGCCCTCAACTGTTTCTTTAATAGCTTGATAAGATAGTGTTTCTTCATTAACTTCAATGCCTCTTACGGCCCTCATAATCATGCCAAGCATATCGTTATCAATAACCATTGATTCAAAAGAAACTCCCATTAAACTTGCCATCATACCAGCCGATTCTGATACGTTATTGCAACCAGCAAGAGCTGACATAGCAATACTAATTCCTTTTTCATAACCTGCCTGAGCATCAGGAACTTTTGAATCTGTCATTCCTGCCGCTACCGAACTTGACAATCCGTAATGATTAGTTATTTGAGCTGACGCGGCTGCCATCAGAGCTTCTTCACCACTGCCACCCGAGAATGACCCTGTCCTTAAATCGGTTACAAACGGCCATGGTCCAAATACAACAGGATGTCCTGGTTTAATAAGATCAATCAATAATAAACTGGCCAGAGTTTCTGCTAACACTTGAACCAAAGATCCAGCAAGTGCGGCAGGTGCAGTGGCGCCAGATTGAGGAGCAATCACCACCCAAACTGGTGCATTCATTTCTATGGCCGCAACTGCAACCTCACAATTATCAGTACCATATCGAAGTGGTGAAACTACCGTACACCCTCCGCCATGACAGAAAGGTCTCTTTTTAAATTTCCCTTCTCCACCGGCTATGATATCTAGCATTTCAATAGTAGGCTTTATGTGGTCAGCACTCCCAAAAGTTAATGCTATATTTTTAGTTGTACCCATAATACTTGCGTAAGCGGTATTAATATCTGCTTTAAACCAGCTAGAAATTTCTGTGGCCACAACCAATCTAGAGAAACCATGAATATGCTCCAAATGATCAACCAGGCGTGCCAAGTCATACACATCATTAATTGTAGAAGAACGATACTTTTTTGCGCCAAGATCAAGCATGGTAACTGCTTCGCCGCCACCATATAAATGAACTTTTTTATCTGAAAGATCAATGTCATGCTTCGGGTCTCTCCCGTATTTAATTATATCTCTTCCAGCTCTAGCAATAACGTCCTCAACCAGAGATCTTGGAAATAACAATCGGCCTTCATCTGTCATTTTGCAACCGTTTTCCAATGCCACTTCTTGTAACTGAGGTATTGGACTGCCCATTCCAATATTCTCCAAAACATCAAGAGCAGTCTGATGAATTTGTTCGATTTCATGCTCAGTCAAAGGTTTGTATTTCCCGCCCAACAATCCTTTTTCAACGGCTTTTTGCACTGTTGCATTTTCAACAGCTTGTTTATTTCTTCTTCTTGATGTTCGTCTTGCCATGACTTTTTTACCTAAAAAATAAGATCTCTATTTATAATGATTGATAATTATATCAGCTGCTTTCTCTCCAATCATTATCGTTGGAGCATTAGTATTACCACTTACTATGAGAGGCATGATTGATGCATCAGCAACCCTGAGACCTTCTATACCGGATACATTTAGATTGTGATCAACAACCGCCATGCCATCAGAACCCATTTTACATGTGCCCACTGGATGATACACCGTGTCAGCACTTTTTCTGATCGCACTCTCTATTGCCCTATTATCATTCCCATCAATATGCCCATCAATAGGGTTTGTTGTATATTTAGAGATGGGTTCTTCATTCAAAATTTCCATCATTCTTTTGTAACCGGCAATCAATCTTTGTACATCATCTTCATTAGATAAAAAATTTGGGTCAATCACAGGTGCGTCAAAAGGATCCTTTGAGCCCAAAGTCAGTTTACCAGCTGATTTCGGTCTAAGTAGACATACATGACAAGTAATGCCATGCCCCCATAATAATGTTCTAGCATGATCTACAGCCAAAGTTATGCCAAAATGAAGTTGAATATCAGGTGTCACTTCCTCGGTAGAACTTTTTAGGAATGCTCCGGCTTCTGCTACAGGCGATGCAAGCTGCCCTTTCCTCATGAAAAGATATTTAAATAATTCAAAAGGAAACTTATATAAGAGCGATTTCACTGAGAATCCAATCGTGTCTACTGAGTCATATCTAAAGTTACGCGCAAAATCAATGTGATCTTGGAGGTTCCGACCAACGCCAGGAAGGTCTTGTTCCACTGTAATGGCAAGCCTATTAAGCTCATTACCTGGTCCTATGCCAGATCTAAGCAATATTTGCGGTGACCCGAAAGCACCGGCTGACAAAACAATCTCTTTTTCAGCTTTAATGGTAACTTCTTGTTTATTCTTATTTAATAACTTAACCGCATCAGCCTTACCCTCTTTGATGATTATCTTGTCAACAATAACATCCGTGAGGACGGTTAAATTGGGCCTGTTTCTAATGGGTTCAAGATATGCTTTAGCGGCGCTCCATCTTTTTCCAGCCTTTTGAGTTACCTGAAAAAATCCAACTCCTTCCTGCTCTTGACCATTAAAGTCATGATTATAATTGTGCAATTTTGAACCTGACTCCACAAAAGCTTTGGTAAAAAGATTCTCATTCTGGATGCTGCTGACATTAAGAGGGCCATTTTGACCATGATACTCATCATCGAAAACCTCATTCGCTTCAGCTTTTTTAAAATAAGGAAGTACGTCCTTATACGACCAACCCTTATTACCAAGGTTTGCCCAATCATCATAATCATTCTTTTGCCCTCTAACATAAAGCATTGCATTAATAGCGCTTGATCCTCCCAAAGTTTTACCTCTCGGCTGGAAACCTCTCCTGTGTTCGTTGTGCTCAATATTTGCTTTATGCAAATCACCTGCAGAGTCAACAATATATGACTCTGATTGAGGAAGAGCGACTTTTTCAAATGCTTTCTGAGGACTGGTTTCATAGCTCCAATTGTATTTACTTTTTCGGCCTACAATAAAAGGAAAGGCCATTGGAGTGCTAATTCGAACGTCTTTATTGCTAGATCCTGCTTCGAGCAAACAAACTCTATATGAGTGTATCGAGCTCAATCTATTTGCAAGAACACAACCCGCCGAACCCGCACCAATAATGATAAAATCATAAGCGTCCATTCAATTACCCTAATCTCAAAGAACTCAATTGTATAGAGAAAGTTATTTTCATTTAAAGTAATCGCTCAAAGCCTATTCTGTACTCACGCCCAATATCAGGAAAGCCAAGTTGAGGAAGAATCAAAGAATCATTTAAATTATTCAATACAATAAACATCTTCCATGAATCATTAATATTTACAAAAAAGTTCGCATCAATTCTATTGGAAGAATTTAGTACCAACAACCTACCGCCTACATCTTCATCTAATGCGCCGTCAATCCTTTGCAGTGATAGTCGAATTGAAAGCTGGTCAGACCATTCATAATCCGCCACCAAATTTAACTGCGTTTCGGGTCGCAGCAAGATAGGAGGTCTTAATCCATCTTGCCCTATTTCGGCTTCATGAGATTGTAAATTGCCATTAAATTGAATTTGCATCTTATTTGAAACCAAATAACTTGTATCAAAACTAAATCCTTTGCCACGAGAACCAGCAATATTGTAGCGTTGATCAAACCACTTGCCATTTTCTAGGATTTGTCTTTTTGATATTGCATCGTTTATTTTAGTTGCCCAGAATGTTGTATTTATTGACAAAGGGAAATTATCTGACTGCCAGCTCAATGATAAATCAGTGAGTATTGCTGATTCAGGTTTCAGGTTTGGGTTAATAATGAATTTATCTAACGCAACACCATAAAGCTCTCTAAGCGTCGGGAATCTTGTTCTATCGCCAATGCTAAACGAAGCATAAAAATTTTTATCAGGCCGCCATTCAAAAATTAAATTACTTGCCCAATCTGATAAATCAGGTTGTGCACTTCTATCGACTATTTTAAAGGTTTTAGATCTATCGTAAGACGAGCCTAAAGATAATTGTAGTTCTTCGCTAACAGATATATCAATTTCACTCCCAAGACTAAAAAGATCCTGACCATATTTCAAGTCTGTTAAAGTTGAAAAAGATTGAGGCTCTTTTTCTTGTTGGAGGTGTACGGTACTTTGATAATTCCCTGCAAAACGAGCACTAAATTTTCGTCGATCTGTATTTAGCACAACTCTTAACCCCTTTGTATTGTCCTTGTCGTTCTGAATTATTTCAAGTGACTGGTATGTCATATCTGTGAATTGATCAATATCTTGCGTAAATTCTTGCAACCAACTTGTCATCTTAATGAAGGCATTATCATTAAGATTATGAATTAAATTAAATGTCGTTTGTCCCATCCTCCATTCGGGGTACCTCCAATATCTTGGTTTCTTTTCATCTGGATCAATATGACCGGCGGGTGGAATACCTTTTTTTGAATCCACCAAGAGATGAGATAATTTAAAGGAAGTACTTTCCAATTGACGACCAATTGAAACCCAAGAACTGATAGATTCTGAGTCCGTATTGACTCTTTCATTATCAATGACTGGCGCAAATGGAATAACCTCTCTTTCAGCGTAAGAAAAGTTATCTCTCTTTCTATATGACCCAGAGAAAATCAGCTGATAATTATCGATTGTCTTTGCATTAGTAAGATTATAACTTTGTGTACCATTTGAACCGAATTCACTTTTAAAGCTACAAACTCTGTTTTTGCAATCATTGAGTGACAATATCTCAACAGCACCTAACATCGCATTCGAGCCATATTCAATCGGTACAGCTCCTTTTGATATATTTATATGATCAATCATACCTACTGGAAGTAACCCTAAATCAACCCGTCCATCCCAAGGTATATTTAAAGAAGCTCCATCCAAAAAAATAGCAGCTTGTCTTTCGTTCGATCCTCTAAGACGAAGCACTGACTCTCCTCGAGAATTAAACCTTATTCCGACTACAGACTTATTTAGAAAAACATCCGATAAAACAATTGGTATATTTCTATCCAGATCATTCTTATCAATCAAAGTGATAATTTGCGTAGCTCTATTTTCAGTGTCTTGAGCAATTACAGCGAGTTCATCAATTACTTCACTGGCAATCACATGCGCATGAAATAAAAATGATATAAACAAAAAAAATAGTCTGAACTTCATATTTCTTAAATTAAAATTTATTCAACTTCCCCAATTATATTGTGATAGCTTTAACTAACAAAAAATAACACAAACTTACATAAAGCCATGAACAAAAAAAAATTAGTCCTAATGAATCTAAAGCTATTTATCACGATATTATCTTTTCTGCTCTGGAGTACAGTACAATCCGAACAAATAGCAATAAAAGTAGGCTACCTTATTGATGTCACAAATGGAGAAATACATACCAAGAAGAATATACTCATCAATGAAAACAGAATAGTAAAAATAACTGAAGACCTGCCAACAAATATCCGAATAATTGATCTTTCAGGGTATTATGTAATGCCGGGTTTGATTGACATGCACACACACATTATCGGTAATCTGGATTCGGATTATTTTTCTAACCTTTTTCAATCGCCACATCGTGCAACAATTGGTGGAGTCGTTAACGCCAAGAAGACTTTATTGGCTGGCTTTACATCAGTTCGAAATGTTGGGGCCCCCGATTTTATGGATGTAGCCCTAAGAAATGCAATTAATGCCGGTGAAGTACCAGGACCGAGAATGAAAGTTTCAGGGCCTTCGATTGGAATGACGGGCGGACATTGTGATAACAACACCTTAAACCACTCTTTTAAGCAATTTAGTGATGGTGTTGCTGATGGTCCATGGGAAGTTAGAAAAAAGGTTCGACATAATACTAAATATGGTGTTGATTTAATAAAATTTTGTGCTACCGGGGGAGTCTTTTCAAAAGGAACACAGGTAGGACTGAGGCAATTTACTCTTGAAGAAATGCAAGCAATGGTCGATGAAGCGCACACAAGAGGTATCAAAATTGCAGCACACGCACACGGTACTGAAGGTATTGAATTTGCAATAAAAGCCGGTGTAGATTCTATTGAGCATGCGAGTTTTCTAGATCTCGAAACCGCTCTTCTTGCTAAACAACATGGCGTCTCACTAGCAATGGATATTTATAATACTGAATACACATTAAGTGAAGGACGCAAAAACGGCATCCCAGAAGAAAATCTACGCAAAGATCTAGAAACAGGAGACAGGCAAAGACAAAGTTTTAATCTAGCAGTTAAAAATGGTGTTAATCTAGTCTTCGCTACAGATTCTGGGGTTTATCCGCATGGTGACAATGCAAAACAATTCACTAGAATGGTTCGATTTGGCATGACACCTTTGCAGGCAATTCAGTCTGCAACTATACATGCTGCAAAATTACTGGACTCATCCATGAAAATTGGTCAGATAAAAGTAGGATATTATGCTGATATAGTTGCTGTTAAAAACAACCCATTAGAAGACATCAGAACTCTTGAAAAGATAACTTTTGTTATGAAAGATGGATTGGTATTCAAAAATATCGATTAACTTATGTATATCAATAATCCAGCATTTTTTTTAAAAAATATTTTCTTTCTAATGATGTTTACATTTGGAATGAATGCGGCTGCCGAGACTAATAAATGGAAAATCTCCAAACCAGAAATAGAAAGAATTGATTCATCTGTATTACAAGAAATACATCAAGAATTCAAAAATGGCAATCACGGTTATATTGATAGCTTCTTGGTGATCAGAAATGGAAGTATTGTTTTTGAAGAATATTATCAAAACGATTACGTGAATCTAACTAAAAACCGTAAAAATGAGCAAGCTAGAATTATGCGTAATAATTATGGTAATTTAGCTAAGCCTAGATACAATTATTACAATCCAGAATGGCATCCTTTCTATCAAGACACTGATCTCCATACTATCCAATCGGTGAGTAAGAGCGTTACCTCGGCACTTATAGGTATTGCAATTGAGCGAGCTGAAATACCAGATATTAATACTAAGATTATCGACTATTTTCCTGAATATAAGTCATTATTCAAGGATCCCATGAAGCAATTCATCACGATTAAAGATTTACTGACTATGACCGCGGGCATTCGATGGGATGAGTCAAGCTATGCTTACACAGATCCATTAAATGATGCTGCAAGCATGGAAAACAGTCATGACTGGGTAGAATATATATTGGCTTTGCCAATGCAATACAAACCAGGTGATAAATTCGTTTACAACAGTGGGATCACAATACTGCTTTCATATATCCTCAATAAAGCTACCGGCATGCCTGTTGATCAATATGCAAAAGTACATCTTTTTGAGCCACTCGGAATTCAAAATTTCTATTGGAAAAAAACACCAACTAACTTAACTGACACAGAAGGTGGTTTATATTTGTCATCAAGAGACTTTGCTAAAATTGGTTTTCTATATCTTATGAATGGAGTATGGAAAGAAAACCAAATTCTTACAAAAGAATGGGTTAAATCAACCATGTCGCCAGATACCTTAATTCAAGGTAGTAGTCGCAAATATGGCTACCAATGGTGGCTTGTGCCTTATGCAGGCGGAAAGGAAAAATGGATGTATAGTGGAAGTGGTTACGGCGGACAATATCTACTCATTGTGCCAGAATATGATCTTATAATGGTTTTTAATGGCTGGAACATCTTTGATACACCTAGGCCAACGATTGAGTATTTATCAGCTAGAGTACTAAAAGCCGTTCTTCAATAGTTCCCTGACAATAAAGATCCGGCATTGGGCACACGTGTTTCTAGATTGATGGATTTCAACATAGAGTATGTAGTGCAAACAGCTGCTGATACGACGGGTATTTTTATGGCTTGCTCAATCTTTTCAACGACAGATAGAGATGGCATCTGGACACATGCAGAAACAACAAGCACATCCACTTCATCTAAATTAAGACCAGAGGCGTGAGTAACTAAATTTTCTGGATCTTGAGCCGCAACCAGAAGATTGTCAGGAATTTCCAAAGTATGCCAATCATTAACCCGAAAACCTTCATTTTCAATATAACTTACTACCGTTTCTGCTAAAGGTTTCATGTATGGAGATAATAAAGCAATGTTTTTAGCTTTGAGTGTTTTTAAGCCTTCTATTAAAGCACCTGCACTGGTTACAATTGGTGTTGGATGATCGTTCTTACTGGTGCAAAGACCTAATTTCTTTTCAGAATAACGATGATAACCCAAGCCCATACTCATGATGGCCACCAAGCACGCGTAACCAATTACATCCACTCTGGCATCTGAAAGTTCATATGCACATCGATCAGATTCTGCATCCATCTTTTTTAATTCTTCCTGGGTCACGCTGCTCATTCGCATTCGGCTTGAGTGAAATGTAAAACGTTCTGGTAATATGGATTCTCTCGCACGAAACATGGCTGGTATTTCCGTTTCCATTGTCACGTTCGAACTGGGCACAATCTGCCCTATTTTGAAGTGCTTAACCATAAAGTGTTAATTTAAGAACATATCAATCAAACAGCAATAATAGGATTTCTGATTTTTCCAATACCTTCAATACTTGTTTCTAAGACATCGCCTGGCCACATAAACTCTTGAGGATCCCTTCCGGCCCCTACCCCAGCGGGTGTTCCGGTCGCAATTATATCTCCTGGCTCTAAAAGCAATCCTTGACTGATGTCTTCTATAAGATCATTAATGTTAAACAACATGAATTTGGTGTTTGAGTTTTGTTTCTCCGTACCATTTACATGGCATGAAATATTTAAATTATGAGGATCTTTAATTTCATCAGCAGTCACAATGCAAGGCCCCATTGGAGCAAAAGAATATTGTGATTTTGATACTACCCATTGACCTGCTCTACGGCAATCTCGAGCACTTATGTCGTTGATTACGGTATAACCAAAAACATGTTGTAACGCATCAGCTTTATCTACTCGATTGCATTTTTTGCCAATAACTACAGCAAGCTCAGCTTCCCAATCTAATTGTTGAGTTATTTTTTGATTGTGACAAATTGGTTCACCATCTCCAATAACTGCCGTTGGAAATTTACTGAAAATGATTGGCTCTTGAGGTAATTCCGATGAGGTATCAAGAGAACGCGCCGACTCTGCAATATGTTCCGTATAATTTAAACCGATACCAAAGATATTCTTTCTGGGACGAGGTATTGGTGCCAATATCTTAGCATTTTCGATAGGCACGGACACGCCAACAAAATCTCTTGCTTTTGTTTTGCTTAATATTTCTGATAAAGACGACACCGCAATTGACCCTAGATCAATAAATTCAAGCATAGATGAGGGCAAGCTAAGGTCAATCCTGTCACCAAAATTCTGGACATCAATAATTAGTGAATCTTGGACAACTCCTAACCTCGATTCGTTTTGACCTAAACGATATGTTACTAATTTCATGCTTTACCACCTTCCTGAAAATTAAAATTAAGAATCACTTTCAAACCGCCTGATAGCCATTATTTTTTTCTAATGCTTCTTCGTTGTATATGCTTAATGACTCCATAACTGGAAAGTCATTAAAAGAATACAAAAATGCTTCCTCGCTTTTACCGGTATTCACATGTTCATGCCATACCCATGAAGGTACACAGAAAATATCATGTTCTTTCCAATGAAGTTCTTTACCTCCAATTATGCTGTAACCTTCACCTCCAGCACAATTGTACATTACATTTCCAGTGTGACGGTGTGCCTTTGTATGTTGCTTTGGTTTTAACATTTGCATGTGAGCACCCATAGTGCTCATGGCCCACCCTCCTGTTACAGGGTTAGAATAGCGTAAAATATAACCATCGAAAGGAGAACCTTCGCCTGCTTTAGATAAATTATAAAGCGCATCTTTGGTATCTTCCCAACGATAAACCAACAATGGTGAATAAGGTTTATCCCAAGGCTTTCCACCCGCTGGAATTAATCCTGGACCACCATAAGTATGTGGAGAATCATCAAGTTCAAAGTTAGGCGTTTGCGCTTCTTCTGGATAAACTGCATAGAAATTCGTTTCAAGTGAGTTCATCAAAGGTATATCAAGACCATCCTGCCAAATACACACTTTGCCATCTTCGAACACACCATGATCGTGCCAGCATCCATTGGGTGTTAGTACATAATCATTTTTATTGAGGCTGACTTGATGACCATCAACCACGGTATATGCACCGCCGCCTTCCATAATAAAGCGTTGTGCCGAAGCTGTATGCTTATGCGCTGGGGTAATTTCACCTGGCTTCATAACCTGTAAACCACTAAATAACCAGCCTACGCAAGCAGTATTTTCTCTGCCTGCGTCAGAATCATTCATTAAAACTATCACTCTCCTCCCTGCTTCTTCAGGCGTAACCAATTCAGCTGATTTGAGCACCAAATTACGAAGTTCAGCGTATCTCCATAGTGTTGGCTTGTATCTAGTTACAGGTTCCCAGGGCTCAATATCATTCGCTCTTCGCCAAAATGCAGTGGTAGATTTATCCTCTAATTCTTTATAAAAGTCAATGAGTTCTTGATTATCTTTAACATTAGATCTACCTCTTTGTAAGTCGCGTGGGTCTATGGCTTTTTGGTTCAACTTAATTCTCTCTTTGTCATTCTTTAGAGTATTTTTCAGATCCTAGTTTATTTTCCGTAGATACAAATCTAATGGGTTTCTGTTGTTTGCTATTTACCCTTAAATCAAATATATCAAAACGGTTATAGTGACCCAATATATCGTGCATTTGTTTAGGTTGTATACATTTATTAAGATCAATCTCAGCATACACAATGCCTTCTTCATCAGTCAAACCTTCGCCGATAAGATTTCCATCGGGTCCTATAATACCCGAAAACGCTCCATCATCCCTTGTAAGTAATTCTCTTGCCTCAGGCACAACTGTTTCCATTTCAGTTATTATCTCCTCTGAGACTGTTGAACATGAAATAATTGTATATATTTTTCCTTCGAATGAATGTGTCATACCTCGTAACTTGATCGCTTCAGCCATATTGTATTCTTTTGGTGCAGTTGGAAGACCGATATAATTGGCTACATGCACTTGCTCTCCCTGAGACATAAGTGTAAATCTAGCTAATGGATTTGTATTTTCACCACAAGCGAGTGTGCCCAACACGCCTATATCTGTATCATGAACATTCAATGATGAACCGTCACCGCCCGACCACACAAGCTTCTCGGCCCAAGTCGGTACTAATTTTCTATGTCGCCCTAAAATTTTTCCAGTTGAATCAATAGTTATATTTGTATTGTATATAGTACCAAGTTTCTTTGGTCCTTTTTCGTTGACACCTACCACCAAATAACAATCATTACTTCTTGCGGCTTCGCACAATAATTTAACTTCAGGGCCATCTATATCAAGACTATTGAGGTAAAGTTGTTCAAAATATTTTGAACCCTGAACTGGGCTCATTATCCAGCTCCAATATGGATAAGCAGGAATAAAAACTTCCGGAAATGCAATCAATCTTGCACCATTACTGCTGGCCTCTTTTATGAGGTCGCAGGCTTTTTCAGTGGTCGCCTTTGCATCTAAAAAGATCGGTGATGCTTGAACGGCAGCAGCTTTAAATATTGGTAATTTCATTTTTTTATACTTGATTAAATTCTTATTTTCTAAAAGCCTGAGTAAAAGTCATGGCGTCCTGATCAGATTTTCTCCACAACTCTTCTTTCATAATTCGTTTTATATTTTCAACGGCATCATAAATATCCTGATAACGCGTATACAATGGTGCTATGCCAAATCGAATAATATCAGGAACACGAAAGTCTCCTACAATACCATTTTCAACCAACGCTTGATTCACTGCAAATCCTGAAGGATGCTTGAATGAAACTTGGCCAGCTCGCATTTTATCATCTCGCGGACTGGCCAATTCAAAACCAAATTCACCGCATTGACTTTCCATCAAATCAATAAATATTGAACCCATATTCATGGTTTTCTCTCTTAATGCATCAATGTTGGCCTTTATAACAATATCCACACCACATTCAAGTGCGATCAATCCTAATACAGGGGGCGTACCGCAAAGGAATCGGTTGATGCCCTTTGCAGGACTATATTTATTAACAAAAGAGAATGGATCTTCATGACCCATCCAGCCTGACAGAATTGGTTTAATTTTTTCTTGATGGCGCTTTGCAACAAACAGAAATGCTGGCGCCCCAGGGCCGCCATTTAGAAACTTATAACCACATCCAACTGCAAAATCAACCGAACAATCATTTAAATTTACAGGAATTGAGCCTGCGCTATGACTGAGATCCCATATAACAAGAATTCCTTTCTCGTGTGCTTTTTGGGTGATGCCTGCCATATCTGCGATTTCACCTGTCTTATAATTCACTTCGGTGAGAAGCAATGCCGCCACAGAGTCATCCAGTTTATTAAGTAATTGCTTCTCAGGAACTACTTTGGCTTTAATCTTTTCTGGAGAAAAATTCTCCAAACCTTGCATCATATAAAGATCAGTTGGAAAGTTATCTTCGGTAGTCAAAATAGTCTCGCGCCCTGGATTGCATTCTATGGCAGCCGCTATCAATTTAAAGATATTGACTGATGTTGAATCTGCTGCGATTACTTCGCCTTCATTAGCCCCTATTAAATAAGCGATTTTGTTACCTATCCTTTGTCCTGCGATTCCCCAATCATTGTCCATCCATGACCTGATTAATCCTTGGCCCCACTCATTTTCAATCACCTTTGCCATCCTACTTTGAGTTTCCTTTGGCGCCATTCCAAGTGAGTTTCCGTCAAAATAGATAGTATCCTCAGGTATATAAAATTCATCGCGAAAAGACCGCAATGGATCATCATCATCAAGTTTTATAAACTCTTCTTTAGTCATGATTGTCTTTTTACTTTAAATAACAATGAACCTAGAAAGTTGATCCAGGTTTATCGGTTACCATCATGGTTCGCATTGACCACAATTCCGGAAAGAAACTCAAATTCAATGCCTTTGTTAAGTAATTCACTCCAGCGGAGCCTCCTGTACCAATCTTATTACCAATGACTCGTGAGACGGTCTTCATGTGCTTGAATCGCCATTCTTGAAAATAGTATTCTATGGCAGTCACTCTTTCGGCTAGCATATATAAATCCCAATACTTATCTGGTGACTCATATATCACACGCCAAATCTTCTCTATGGCCTCTGACGGTTCATAAGGTTTAGACCAATCCCTTTTTAAAGCACCTGATGGAACATCAAAACCCTTTTTTGATAATAGATTTAATAGTTCATCGTACAATGAAGGAGTATTTAGCACTTTTAACAAATGCTTGTAGATGGGTTTATTTTCCTTATGGATAATAATTAGATCTTCGTTCTTGTTCCCCAGTAAAAATTCAAGTTCTCGATACTGGTATGACTGGAATCCTGATGCTTTACATAAATAATCTCTAAAAGTTAGAAAGTCATGCGGTGTCAATGTTGCAAGAATTTCCCAGGACTGAATCATATGTCTTTGAATAGCGGTAATTCGATCAAATGTTTTGAAAGATCTGGTAATTTGGTCTTGTTTAATATGGTCTAAAATTATTGATAATTCATGCAAACACAACTTCAGCCACAATTCCATGGACTGATGCACAATAATAAACATTATCTCATCCGGCTTATCCGAAACAGGTACTTGTGAAGAAAGCAAACGTTCGATCTTAAGGTGTGAATTATAGGTTAATCCACTATCCCATCTTATCTTTTCGCCATTTATTTCAGCCTCAAACGTTTCAACACCATCCTCAATTGAGCTTTTTATGTCAACCATCATTCCCTCTTGTAAAAATTTTGCTGCCTGCAAATTATGCAAATTTATAAAATTCATTTCTGTTATTATAATCTTACCTAGATGTAATTTTTAATGTCAGTAATTTTTTAAACAATTAATTATATATAAACCCATGAAATCCTTATTCTTTAATATTAAATCTATTGTTTGCTTTGCTCTGATTTACTTTTCATTTTCAATCAATACTGTCATTGCAGAGGACAGTGTAGAGTCAAAGCGGCCTAATATCCTATTAATAGTAGCAGATGATCTGGGATGGTCTGATATCGGCTCATTTGGTGGAGAAATAGCAACCCCTAATCTAGACAAACTAGCGTCTTCAGGTCTCCGCTTAACTAATTTCCACGTTGCACCAACGTGCTCTCCTACAAGGTCGATGTTACTTACGGGAACTGACAGTCATCTTGCCGGGTTAGGAAATATGCAAGAAGAAACGGGCCCGAATCAGAAAGGTAAACAAGGTTATGAAGGTTACCTGAATAACCGGGTTGTAACAGTAGCTTCTCTTTTAAAGGACTCAGGATACAGAACTATGATGTCTGGAAAATGGCACCTTGGTGGCACAGTTGAGCTTGGTCCTGAATCTAGAGGTTTTCAAGATGTTTTTGTGTTGCCTGTAGGAGCAGCCAATCATTTTCAACAAATTAGAGCAGTCGGAACTGACCCAAATATAGTAGAAAAAGCACCGTATCGAGAAAATGGTATTTCCGTCGATCTACCAGAGGATTTTTATTCATCTGAATTTTTCACAAATAAACTCATTGAATACATTGAGAATAATAAGAATAGTAAAGAACCTAAACCTTTTTTTGCTTTTGCCTCATATACTGCCCCTCACTGGCCACTTCAAGCCCCAGATGAATTCATCAAAAGATACGAAGATATATACAAGAAAGGATACGAGGAAACTCGTAATAATCGAATAAAAAAAATAAAAGAACTTGAAATCCTAAACTTTCCAACACAACCCATAACTTCAGAATTGTGGCCTAGATGGGAGAATCTTAGTGAAGAAATAAAAACAAAAGAAATAAAAAGAATGCAGGTTTATGCCGGCATGGTGGAAGCTCTAGATCATCACATTGGCCGTTTAATAAAAAAGTTAAGTGATATTGGAGAACTCTCTAATACTTTAGTTATCTTCATGTCAGATAATGGAGCAGAAGGCAATGATCCCCAGATTATATTAAATAATGAACAATGGATACCCGCTAATTTCGATAACAGTGTTCAAAATATGGGTAGAGGAAATTCGTTTATAGGTTATGGACCGAGATGGGCTGAAGTGAGCTCTACACCTTTTAGAATTTTCAAAGGTTTTACCACAGATGGAGGAATAAGATCGCCTGCCATAATTTCGTATCCAAAATTCAAGCATCAATCCAACATTAGTAATACTTTTTCCACTGTAATGGACATAACGCCAACCCTTCTAGAAATTGCCGGAATTGAGCATCCAGGCGAAAGCTACAACAGAAGAATAATTTCCCCAATGAAAGGTGAATCGCTGCTCCCGTTCCTTAAAGAAAAACAACAAAATGTTCACAATGATGATTATGCTATGGGTTGGGAACTATTTAATAGAAGAGCTCTTAAGCATGGTGATTGGAAGCTCGTTTGGAATGAGAAGCCATACGGAAAAGATGGGTGGGAACTTTATAATTTAAGTAATGACCCTTTTGAAAAAAATGATATATCAGAAATTCACGCCACCAAATTGGAGAAAATGATTGGATACTGGGATCAATATGTTCATGAAAATGGCGTCATCATTGATAAAGATTTAAATCTTGAATATAGCTCAGAGAATTTCCATTATACTTATTAATCCCTAATTTAATGATTTTATCCAGTTAGCAATTAAATCTATACCTTCATTATGATTAAGCACTCTTCCAGATTCTGGCATCATTATACCTGGATCGGTTGAACGCATTCTGTAGAGCAAAATTGAATCTTCTGGTTTTCCTGGCACGATGGAGTACAATTTATTTCCGCTACCCCTTCCCGCGGCAACAGGTTTTTTTAGCACGCCCAATTGTTTGGGACGATCTTCAGTAAAATTAAGGTAAAGGCCACTGGAGGCGCCATTTCCAGTTGGGCTATGACAATGACCACAATTAATAGCTAAGTAGGACCTTGCTCTTTTTTCTATATTTTTATTTATATCATTCCAAGCTACAACCCTTTCCAAGGAATCTGAATGTGAATCGATAATTCCTTTGCTTATCCAGTATTGCAATTGATTTAACTCTCCATTCAGGTCGGAATAGAATACTTTTTTGTTTAAGTTTCTCGTTTTTGGGCCAATTGGAATAATCTTATTATTGGATTCATGGCATTCTTGACATTGATTTTTATTTGGCACCCGATAACGAACATTCATTAACTCACCTTCTTTATTGATCCAGGATGAATTAATAGTCTTACCGGCAATTTTTAATTCCGCATCTCTTGTTTCTTTATCCCAAGCGTAACTGGCTGCATCCCAACCATTTTCTTTTCTTAATAACACTCTTGTCTCGAGCAATTGACTCTTAGATTCCTTATTTCGCTCATCATCCAAATAATAAAAAGTTTTTATCAATGCTGTACCAATTGGAAATTGATACACCGCATCAGTTCTATGAACGGCCTTTTTACCAATAGGTACATAGACAAAACGTTTCTTTCTCGCATAATCCGAAAATAAAGGAGAAATTAACTCATAAGGGATAACATTCTGTACAGGAATCTGCTTGACAGGATCTTTAAAAAAACCAAATTCTGATAATTTCTTTGGCAGTTGCTCAGATTGAATCGCAACATCATTAACAGCTGCGTTAACATTTAGATCAAACAATAAGAGAATCAAAACAAAAAAACTTAGGGGTATATCTTTTCTGCAAACATCTATAAAGAAGTTCCCAATCAATTAAATCGCTCCATAGGAACTTTAAATTTAACTTCATCCAATGAACGGCTTCCAGTCTGATATTCAATGTAATTTCTGTTAACTGGGTTGAGAAACGGCAATAAAAATTGTATAGGCTTAATAGCTAAAAATGAAGCATCGCCATTATCCCCCAGAACAATTCTTTCTTCCTCTGGTTGACCGAATACCATTTGATTTAGAGGTAGAATACCGTCCCAAAATATATCTGGCATATCTTCTTTAGCAAGCGAGGCTAATGTTTTTGCCATTTCATTTGCAGCGACATCAGGATTATAGCCAGAATTACTAAAGTTGTTGTTGTGTATATATATAGAACGAGGATGTGGGTAATAATCAGGATCATCTGTCTCTTCAAAATAACTAACAATTCCTAGATTAATTGAGCCATTATCATGAATCTCGTTATCAAAAATCTCAACAGTAGAATTAGCTAGAACCAATATCCCCGTTCCTCTGGGTACGGTCGCAACAATATTACCTTTAGGGGCAAAATTATCAGTATTGTTATTGCTGGATTGGTTGCGAAAAACTCTAATATTGTGACCCCCTTGTTGAGGTAAATCTGGTAAATCAAATACCAATATACCGCCAGTATTCAGAGACACTTCATTGTCAAAAACATCTGCATAGTATGAATTTTCAATTTCTATGCCTGCTACATTATATTGTGCAATATTATTGCGAACTATTATATTCTCAGACTGCCCAACATAAATACCTGCATCCGATGCACCAATCGCTACACAGCCATCGATATATACATTTTTTGATTGAACTGGATACAAACCATAAGCACCATTGCTTGTATCAGGTCCATTTGTCCATTCAGTTCGTAAATTCACCATATAGATTCCATCCGCCCCAATAACTTTAAGTGCGTCACCCTTGGTGTTAATTATTGCAAAATCTTTTAAAACAACATTATTCGAAGTGACTAAAAGGCCTTGGGCACCAGACATTTGTTCAGAAAAATCCAACACAGTTTTATGCATACCAGCACCTTTGATGGATACCTCGTTTTGAGTAAGAGAAAGCCCATCGGACAGCTCATAAACACCCTCTTTTAATTGGATTGTATCGCCCGGTCTTGCAAGTATCATTAATTCTTGCAATTGTTCTTGGGAATTTAATCCGGGCCCAATATTGTATATCTCTGCATGCAGTACATGAGAATAAAACAATAAACAAAGAATATTGAACTTATTAAACATATAATCCTTATTATTCCAATATGAGTGAATTTATTGTATACACTTTACACTAAATATTAATTTTGACGACAATTCTATATGCAAAATAAACACCTCTACTTTTTGATCATAATATCAATTTTCCTTTTTTCTTGCGAAAACCAAAGCAGCCCACAAGCCAACAAAACACTTGTTTTTACGAATGGTAAAATCTACACAGTCAATGAAAAACAGCCCTGGGCATCTGCAATTGTAATCAAGGACGGAAAGATCATACATGTCGGCAGTGACCAAGAAGCGCTCAAGTTCAAGAACAGTCAAACCAAAACTGTAAACTTAAATGGAAAAATGATGTTGCCTGGATTCCATGATATTCATGTTCACCCTGTTCATGGTGGTGTTACCTACCTCCAATGTAATTTAAGCGATATAAAAGGCGTTGATAAACTTCTCTCAAAAATCAAATCGTGCGCAAATGACAACAAAGACAGAGAATGGATCCTTGGCGGAGGTTGGGCGATTGATAATTTTCCAGCTTCCATGCTGCCAGATAAAACACTGCTTGATACAATAATACCAGATCGACCGATTTCACTAAAAAGTTCCGACGGGCATTCGCTTTGGATTAACAGTAAAGCACTTGAAATCGCCAAAATAAACAAAAATACTATTGATCCGAAAAATGGAACAATTGAGAGGTACTCCAACTCTAATGAACCAACTGGTCTCCTGCATGAAGACAGCGCAATGATGATGGTGATGGATCATCACCCGCAATTAACTCAAAAAGAATTAATCGCAGGTCTAATTTTCTCAAGAGATCTTTTCCATAGTCTCGGTATAACTGGGGTGCAAGATGCAATACTAAAATTGGATCCAGGTGATCCGTATTATGGACTAAATGCATACAATCACTTGGAGTCCAATAATGAATTAAATCTTCATGTTGTATTGGCTATGTTATGGAAAAACGCTCAACCGCTTAGTTCTCAACTAGACAGATTTATAAAAACAAGAGAACAACAAAAAGAAAGTAAAAATATCCATGCAACAGCCATCAAGATTTGGCAAGACGGGGTTATTGAAACCTATACTGCCGCAATGATAGAACCGTATTCTGATAGAAAAGATAACTTTCGAGGTGAATTGCAAAATACGCCCGAAGCACTCAATCAGGCAATTACTGCTTTAGATGCAGAAGATTTTCAAATTCATTTTCATGCAATTGGAGATCGTGCTATTCAAGTTTCATTTGACGCTTTAGAGAAGGCTAGAAATATAAACGGTATTAGAGACAGTCGCCACCACATATCACACATACAAGTCTTCCAAGAAAAAGATATATCAAGATTCAAAGAACTTGATGTAGTTGCTAATTTCCAGCCTCTCTGGGCAATACAAGATGAATACATAACCGAGCATACCTGGTCAAAAATTGGCTCAAAAAGAAGCCGCTGGCTTTACCCAATTGGAAGTGTAAAACGTACGGGTGCAAAAATTGGTTTTGGTAGCGACTGGTATGTTACTTCAGTTAACCCCCTTGATGGAATTGAAGCAGCAGTTTCTCGCCTTGAACCAAATGGCTTAACTGAAATACCTTTGGGAAAAAACGAAGAAATCGATCTTGCATCTGCAATTAAAGCTTACACTTTAAATGGTGCCTACGTTAACTTTTTAGATCACATAGTGGGTTCTATTGAAATAGGCAAGCAAGCCGATCTAGTAATCTTAGAAGATAATTTATTTGAAATTCCAACACATAAAATTAATGAAACTAAGGTAACGGCAACTCTATTTAATGGTTATTTGGTTTACGGGGAACTATGACATGAACGTTACACAACTTCTCAAAGTGTATAATTTAAACTAACAATCCATCTTTCAGTTGTAGCGTTCTATCCATTTTCGTTGCGATACTTAAATCATGCGTCACAATCACTAAACTTGTTTTGAATTCTCGATGTAATTCCAACATCAATTGCATAACATATTCCCCGTTACCACTATCCAGGTTTCCAGTTGGTTCATCGGCCAATATAATTCTTGGTTTGGTTATCAAGGCTCTGGCTACTGCTGCCCTCTGACGTTCACCACCTGATAACTCTGATGGTCTGTGCGATAACCTCTCCTCAAGGCCAACTTTACCCAGTAAGTGATGCGCATCTTTCATTGCGATATGTTTATCCACACCTCTTATCAATAAAGGCATGGCCACATTTTCTTGAGCTGTAAACTCGGCAAGAAGATGATGAAATTGATAAACAAATCCAAGATACTCATTTCTAATCTTGCATTTCTCCGCTTCGGTTGTTTTATTCATAAGTTGACCATTAATCAGAATTTTTCCAGAAGTCGGAATATCCAGTCCGCCCATAATTTGCAATAGTGTTGTTTTGCCAGAACCGGATGCACCAATTATTGCCACTCTTTCGCCTGGATGAATAGATAAAGATAATCCAGATAACACTTTTAAATCTTTCTGACTATCTTTAAAAGTTTTCGTAATCGCTTTACAAACTAGAACCGGATCTCTTGGAGAAATATTTTGATCGTCATTGCTCATGTCTTAATGCCTCTGATGGTAATATTTTTGATGCACTCCAAGCCGGATAAAGAGTAGCTATTATAGCCAACAGGAAAGCAATCGAAGAAACCATCGTTATATCTTCTATCCTTAAATCTGCTGGTACATCACTGATAAAATATACTTCGGATGCCAGTACTTTTATATTAAATATAGACTCAATAGCTGACACCAATGACTCAAGATTCAAAGTAACAAAAATGCCCAGAAATACACCCAACACAGAACCTAGAAAACCTATTAAAAGACCTTGAATAACAAAGATTTTTAGTACCGCCATCGAAGAACTACCTGAAGTTCTTAAAATTGCTATATCAGATTGTTTATCTTTAACCGCCATTACCAAGGTTGAAACAATATTAAATGCAGCAACAGCAATCACTGACAAAAGAATCACAAACAATATAGATTTTGTTATTTTTATAGAACGAAAGAAGTTTACATGTCTTTGTGTCCAATCCCTTACTATCAGGCCACCGCCAGAAGAAAGAGCCACTTCTCTAACTATCTCATTGGCGGCATATATATCAGTCAATGAAAGTCTGATCCCTGAAACGAACTCTTTCATTCTCATCAATCTTTGTGCGTCACTTATATTAATAAAAACTAGATTTCGGTCGTATTCATTCATTCCAGCTCGAAAAATACCGGTCACTTTAAATTCCTTTGTCCTCGGAAAAATGCCCAATGGGGTTGAGATGCCTTCAACCAAATTTAAACTAACCTTCTCTCCAGCAGAAACATTCATGCTCTTCGCTAAATCAATACCTAAAATAATGTTATAGGCACCATTCTTCATTTCAGATAAATTACCAACTTGCATCAATTTTGAAATCTCAGATGTTTTGTTTTCAAGATCAGGGTCAATTCCATGAATAACAACACTACTGAGTTTTTCCTCAGAAATAATCATTCCCTGACCACTTAAATATGGAGAAGCAGCAATGACTCGCTTATTGTCCTCGGCAATATCTACATAAGAAGGCCATTGACTCAATTGGCCATTTGGGTGCTCAATATTAGCGTGGCCCGACATAATAAGAAGTTTTGTTTCAAGCTCTTCTTCAAATCCATTCACTACAGATAAAACAATTATTAAGACTGCAACCGCAACCATAATGCCAAGCATGGATATCCATGATATTAAAGATATAAAACTATTACTGTTTCGAGACAACAAATACCTTCCTGCAAACCAAGCTATATATTTTGTACGCATAAATTATTCGTACCTCAACGCTATTGCTGGATCAACATCGGCGGCCCGTTTGGCCGGATAATATGTGGCAAACGATGTCACCAAACACGCTGTTAAAGCTACCAATAAAATATCTCTTACCAATAAAACTGAAGGTATAGCAGTAACATAAAAGACATCACCAGGCATTATCTGGAAGCCAAAAAAGTGTTCAATTATCGGCACCCATTCAGGCACATTCACCGCTATCAGGCATCCCATCAACACACCTAAAACTACACCCGTCAATCCGATCAATATACCTTGTAGAAAAAATATACTTTTAATTCCTTTAGCACTCATACCAAGTGTTCTGAGGACAGCAATATCGCCTTTCTTTTCGGTAACTACCATTGTCAAGCTAGCGATTATATTAAATGCCGCCACACCGATAACAAGCGCTAACATTAATGACATCATCATCTTTTCTAGTTTAATAGCGCCAAAGTAAGCGGAATTTTCTTGCGTCCAATCAACACTAAAATAATTATCTCCTAAATCATTAGACAGTCTATCCGAAACTATTGGCGCCAACATTGGATCTTTTGTAATAAAGCGCAACAACGAAATACTGTCACTTGAAATAAGTTTTTGAGCATCCGAAATATTAGCCAAAGCTAACATAGAATCATGTTCATGAATGCCAGCCTCAAAAAAACCCTGGACATTAAAACGGCCAAGTACTGGCTCAATAACGCCATCATTAGCGATAGGAACCAACAGAATCAAGTTGTCCTTCAATTTCACGTTAAGCATCATAGCCAAATTTCTGCCCAGCAAAAGTGCATTAGAACCTGGTTTCAGCACTGACAAGTCGCCAGCTAAAAAATTCACTTTATTTTCGAATGTTTTGTTTTCGTAATCCGGAATAATTGCATTAACTTTCACTCCTTGATTATTTCTTCCGTTACGTAACATTCCCTCAAAAGCAAGAATCGGAGAAACAGAAATAACATCATCATCTTTGATTAATTTTTGATACACAGGCTCCCAATTTTTAATGCTTTCTTCTGTATTGGTGATATAACCGTGAGCAGACATACTTAGAAGACGATCTCTCAGTTCATATTCAAAACCATTCATTACGGAAAGAATGACAATTAAAGATGCCACCCCGAGCGCGACTCCAAGGAGAGATACTGCAGTTATAAATGAAACAAAACCATTACGTTTTTTTGAACTTAAATATCGTATACCAATAAAGAGTTCTGTTTTATTAATCATAATAATATTTAGAAATATATAATTAGATAAACATATTACATATAATTGAAAGAAGTTACTGAATATTCTGGTAAATTAATACAGTTGATCAGCTTGTGAATAAACAGAATTTTTATACATGACTTAATTTAATATTGACTTAGGAGTAATTGAAAATGCGAGATATGATTCAGTTTTACATAAACGGTGAATGGGTTGATCCGGTCACGCCTAATACAATAGAAGTGCACAATCCAGCAAACGGTGATGTTTGCGGTCAAATTAGTTTAGGTAGCGCTGGAGATGTCGATAAAGCTGTTTCTGCTGCCAATATTGCTTTTAATTCTTTTTCTATAAGCCCGAAAGAGGAACGAATAGAATTATTGCAATCAATTCTAACAATTCTCATTAGGCGTAATAAAGAAATAGCTGAAGCAATCATGGAAGAAATGGGTGCCCCTTGGAACCTTGCTTTAAATGCCCAGGCAGAAAGCGGACCACAGCAATTTAAAGCGATAATTGAGGTATTAAGAGATTTTGAATTCCAAGAAATGATTGGTACAACTTGTGTTGCAAAAGAGGCAATTGGTACTTGCGCCATGATCACTCCATGGAATTGGCCAATAAGTCAAATTGCTCTCAAAGTTGCTCCGGCATTGGCTGCTGGATGCAGTATGATCCTTAAACCAAGTGAGATTGCTCCTTTTAATGCGATGTTGTTCGCCGAGGTACTTCATGAAGCTGGCGTACCTAAAGGTATATTTAACTTAATTAATGGTGATGGCCCAACTGTTGGAACAGCTTTAAGTGGTCATCCTGGAATCTCAATGGTTTCATTTACAGGCTCAACCAGAGC
>CESR01055604.1_pt1 | contig 25428 bp, 26 predicted proteins | sample 356351 | NCBI WGS metagenome assembly CESR01 (sample SAMEA2622149, study PRJEB7988) | marine metagenome | isolation source: saline water (ENVO:00002010), including | reverse complement strand
ATTTTGGGATACATTAAAGGAAAAAGAATAATGATAATTTATGAAGTCACAAATAAATATAAAACAATGGAAGACTTACTTTTTAGTAAGTACTACCCTACAAAAGAACAAGCCTTAGATAATACTGCAAGTAACTTAGAATGCTATAAACTTGAACTGCATTCACTTGGCAGAGAAGATGTAGCACATATATTATCTATGGATCACGTAAGAATGGAACATATACAAGGTGGTTGGAATGAAGTCCACGATATTTCACATTTAACAAAATCAGAGGAGTTAATAAAATGAAAGATTGGTCAGGTGAAGCAACAAAAATATTTAAAGGTAAAACAATAGCAAAAATAGAATATCTTACAGATAAAGAAGTAGATAAAATGATGTGGAATAGTAGAGCACCAGTAATAATGTTTACAGATGGTCACTGGATGATAGCCAGTATGGACGATGAAGGTAATGACGCTGGTGCTTTATTCACTTCAAGCAAACAAATGGAAGTTATACCAGTTGGAGGAAGATAATGATAGATGAAGATATAATACTAGCAGATGAACAGGATGAAGTACCTATTGAAAGAGATACAGAAGGAAATATATTAGCCCCAGAAGGCTTAGGACATTACAATGTAACTATAACTTGTTCAGTTACTTTTGAAGATACATTTGCATATAGTAAAGAAGAGGCAGAAAGCCTAGCATCAAATAGTTTTTATAGTGGTGGTGGACAAGGTTCAATGGACATAAATGATGCAGAATTTGAGGCACACTTACAATTTGATGATAGAAAAGAAGTCCAAGAAGCATATGATGCTTGTTGGGGTGAAGAAGAAGTAGCAGAACCTAGAGGTTAATATGGAAATAAATGACTCAAACAAAGATGATATTGCAAAAGCAATGAATGAAAAAAACGAAATAGAAACTAAATGGAAAGTAGGTGAAGAAGAAGAACTATTTGACGATTATGAAGATGCATACCAATCCTGTATAGAAAGAGAAATAATATACTACAATAAAGCAATGGACTACTTAAGTGAATATGACTGGTCATTAAGAGAATCAGCAGAAATAGCATCTGATTTAGGTTTTGAATTAAAGAATATCAATAGTGAAATGCTAGCAACACTGCATTTACAAAATGAATTAATAAATAGTATAAAAGAGGTGGAAATTGAAGACTAAAAAAGGAAACTTATATAATCTAAAAAATACAAATAAACCTAAAAACATTAATAAAGAACTTAAAAAATATACAGTATGGGTAGGTGGCACAGAAATAACAGATTTCTTTGTCACTTATTCAGTAGCAAAAGAACTGTTAAAACAATATCAAGCATTAAATTATAAAGATGTAATCATACAGGAGGGCAGATAATGGCAGAACAACTATTGGCTAATGCATATCAAAGAAAATACTATGATGTAGAAGTAGAATTAGATATTTCAGCACAATGTACAAAAAGAATATATGTAGATGAAATAGAACAATATACAAATGATATGAATAAAGAAATGCTTTTAACTTATGGTATTGATAAAAATTATCAACACGAAGATGAATTTAATCCAACAAATGAAATGCTAGCAGAAGACTTAGCATTAGAAGAAGTAGAAGAAGAAGACTGGATGGATAATATGGACGTTCACAATATGGAAGTATATGACATTAGAAGTGACATAGTAAAAGCACCAATACAAGGTGAAGAAACAGATGGTGAAAAAATATGGCAATGCGTTTATTGCAAAGAACACTTTACTGGTTTTGGTAATAATCCAGAAACAGTAGGAAAAATGCAATTTAGTGAAGATGCTGAATGTTGTGACGCTTGTAATACAAATATAGTAATACCAGAAAGAATGAAAGACATTATGATGACAAATCATCTAGGTGTTTAATTATGTTATTCGCTGCATTTGCATTTTTATGCCTATGGGGAGTCTTGCTCATAGGCGAACTACACGTCAGAAAAAGACGTAAGCCAAAAAATAAAATAACAAAGGACAATGACAATAAGAAATAAATTAACGGAGTTAGATCATTTATTTATTTTTAAAGTCATACACAATAATAAGGGTGCGATCGCTAATAAGGGTGCGTCCGAAATGTTTTCTGATATAATAACTTAAATTTTCTGGAGGTTTCGTGGACAACAACAAAATAAATCAACTTGCTGATATTCTTGAAAATAAAGTTACTTCAAGAAATAATAATAAATCACTAGCAGCTACAATATTTAGGGACACACAATGTGTTTACAATGATTATCGTAGCGTAAAAATGCTCAATATGATATTCAATTATCTCATACAAAAAATGAGAATTGAAGAGGGAAGCATCAAATTAACGAACACAAGTAAGAATATAGGTGATATTGTCCTAAATGTCTTAGACGCACGAGAATCCAATTCTACGGACGCTAAGTCGATAATGGTAGGGGACTTCCTCTTAGACGTTTTAATTGAAGAGAGATACCTTGTGCTTCTCCGTGAGCCGTTTTTCAGAGTAGAAGAGGTATACAACAAAGGAAATAAGAAAAAAATCAATTACAACCCTTATAGACTGGAAATGGGTGAAAACTTTATAAAAATCTCAACCAACCCTAGAGAAAGAATTGGCATATCGATGTATAAATATAAAACATGGAAAAATGGTAAACGTAAAACACAAGGTGTTGAAGAAAAACTGATTAAATCAAATGTAAAAACTGACAAAAACGATCAAAACAAACCTTTTATGGAATCAATCAACCGACTTGAAAATGTACGCTGGAAAATAAACCCTCAAGTCGCTGAAGTTAGTTTGCAACTAAGAACAAAACTAATTGACACTCAAATTGAACTTAAAGATGCTGATGGAAATCCTGTAATGTTCAACACAATTGACATCAAACGTCAACATATTAACGAACATCTTAAAGATATAGCATTGTATAAAGATGAAGACCTGTTTGAACCTCATCTAGGCAACTCAAGTTCCGTACCCAAGCTAGAAAAAGAGATAGAAATACTCACAAATAGGATTGAAAAGCTGAAAAACGAACAAAAAATAGAAGAAACAACTAAAAAACTGGAAAAAATACGCAAAAAATACAATTTAGAGAACAGAAGATGGACTGATAAGCAATATTGTCTAAGAAAACAGTCACAAGCAACAAGAAATAAGGCAATTTTAGAAACAATCAACGGTAATGCAACTACTCCCGGCTGGTTAGGATATGAATTTTATCAATCAATGTATTTAGATTACAGAGGCAGAATATATAATCGTGATCCATACTTTAGTTATCAATCAAATGATTTAGCTAGAGGTCATTTTCTATTTGCCAATGAAAAAGAAGTAGACCAAAAAGGTGCGGAATATACTTTTATACACGCTGCCACATCATATAATCAAACATATAATATTGATGAACTCAACAAACAAGAATGGCTTACATTAGATTACATAAAACCATTAAAAGAAGACGGTTTAGTAGACATATCCGTAGATAAAATGGGTGTATTAGACAAACACAACTGGACAATAGAAAATATAGAGAATATATTAGATGTAGCAGAACAACCAATAGAACATATAGATTATTGGATGTCAGCTGAGAAACCTTGGGTATTCTTATCTTTGTGTTTTGAAATAGGCGGAATAGTTGGCAGCGCACTTGCTGGTGAACCACATTATTCTTCTATGCCAATCTCAATTGACGGAGTTAACAACGGTACGCAACATTTAGCAGCAATGTCTAGAGATGAAAAAGCTGGAAAACTAGTGGGACTTACCCCAATGAAAATGCCAAAGGATTTCTACTTGGTAATGGGCAAGAAAATATTAGAAATAAATAAAGACACTGACATTGGTTTAAAGATGAAAAACATACCAATGAAACTAATCAGAAAAGGTATTAGTAAACGTGGCTCAATGACAAGAGCATATGACGCAGGTGCTAGAAAAATTGGTGAAATAATATATCAAGATTCATATGACGCTGGCATTACATCAACATATAACATAACAAGATCGGACTCTAAATCATTAGGCAAGGATTTAGTTATAGCATATGACTCTATATGCCATGGTCCAGTAGAAATAAAGAAATATTTACAAGCATTAGTTGCACATAAAATAAATAATATGCAACTAAAGGACATATCATGGTCTACACCCAGTGGTTTCCCTGTACTTACACAAAAATGGGTAGCCCGTAAAAAAGTATATCAAGGTGTAATACAAAAAAGAAAAATACATCACGTTTATTTAGATGTAACTGATAAACCTGCCCTAGCAGAACATCTTTCTGCTATTGGTGCTAACTGGGTGCATTCTTATGATGCAAGCCATATGTCATTAGTCATAAATAAAATAGACCTTGAAAGTTTTGGTGCAATTCACGACAGCTTCAGTGTTCATGCTGCTAATGTCGAAGAACTTATATATATAACCAAAAGTGAGTTCATTAAAATGTATGCTAAAGATATATTTGCAAATATGCGTGAAGAATTAATATGGAATAACGAATTGTTTGATAAAGATACACCTGAAGTAGGAAGTTTAATACTGGAAGATATATACGCATCAGACTTTTTCTTTTGTTAGGAGGAAATATGGAAACAAGTTTTAATAAAGACCTTGAAAGAGGTCAAAGAATAGAGAAAGAAATATTAGTAGAAGTTAAAAAGAAATATGATGACGCTTATTTAGTCGATGGATACTGTAAAGAGTGGGACATACATATACCCTCACACGATAAGGGAGTAGAAGTTAAGTATGATCCTATGTCCCAACAGACTGGCAACCTTGTAGTTGAGATAGAATACAATGACAAACCATCTGGACTATCAACTACCAAAGCATATCGCTGGGTATTCCATACAGGAAAAGAGGTGATAGTAACAACACCAGGAATTCTAAATAAAATAATAGAAGACAACAAACTGTACCCTGCAAGGTTTCGTGGACCGGGCGATCCATACTATAAAAGAGCCTATCTTATAAAGAAACATTTAATAGCAGATACAGCATTACAAGTAAGGAGAGTACAATGACAAAAGAAAGACTTCCACCATCACCGCCTATGTCCCCTTTTGAGTCAGAGAATGCTGATAAAATTAACCCAAGCCACTATCAACAAGGTAAAATAGAGGTTATAGATTTTATCTTAGACCAAAAGATGGATTACCTAACAGCAACAGTCGTAAAATATATAAGTCGCTGGAGATTTAAAGACGGTGTATGTGATTTAAAGAAAGCTAGATGGTTCCTAGATAAACTCATAGAACAAGAAGAAAAGTTTTGATTGACCCCCTATAGGAAAAGCAAACAACTTTTTAAATATATTACAGCTGTAATCCGTGGTAGTAATACAGCTAAAAGTAACGCCATACATTCTCATTACTACCACACCTCCAATGAGTTATGTATGGCACTTTTTATTGGCAAGTCCTACGGACTTGCTTAAAGAAACAAGTAGTTCACTTTACGTGAGCACTTAAGGCGGTGAGAAACCCTCACCATTTATAACAAGTAACAAAGGAAAATCAACATGATTTTAAATAATGTAAAAGTAAAATGGGCAAGAGTTGGCAGCAACCCTGCAAACAAATATGCCTCAGAAGATACTGAGTGGACAATAGATTGTCATGTAACACCAGAACAATCTAAGGAATGGGTCGCTAAAGGATTCGCACAGAAAGAACGCTTTGATCCTGAAGATGGCACACCTTTCGTAAAAATTAAACGAAACACTCACTTCAATAAGAAAAACCCTATCACAGGTGCTATGGAAAAGATGGAAATATCTGCTCCATTCGTAAAAGATAAGTACGGTGATAACATGGGTGAAACATTAATAGGCAATGGTTCTGTTTGCAACGTACAATACATGGAAAGACCATGGGAATACGCAGGTAAAACTGGAATCACAGCAACACTAGTAGGAGTACAAGTCATGGAACTTGTAGAATACGAAGGTGGCACTGGAGGAGATGAGTTTACTTATCTTGAACGCCCAACTGCTGAACTAGAAGATAAGGACGAAGACGTTCCATTTTAAATAGTTCTTCTTGATGGTCCTGAGCATGACAAAAAAAGGCTCACTTATAAGGAGTAAAGAATGGCATTAAGACAGTATCAAAAAGACACTCTTAATAATATCATTCGGTCCCAAAGAAAAGGAAACAAAAATATATTACTTCAAGCAGCTACTGGCTCAGGTAAAACTGTAATGGCATCTGCTTTTGTAAAGCATTCAATAAATCAAAACAACAATGTATTATTCCTAGCACACAGAAGAGAGTTGATAACTCAATGCTCAGATAAATTAACTGAAGAAGGAGTAAGACATGGAATCATTATGGCTGGAAAGATATCTCAATTCTGGCACAACACACAAGTAGCATCTATAGATACATTAAGATCACGTTCAATAACAAATAAAAAGGAGGCTCTGCCAAAGGCGGACCTTATAATAATTGACGAAGCTCACAGATGTTTAAGCAGAACTTACTTAAAGATTATTCAGATGTATAAGAATAGTCAAGTATTGGGTCTGACTGCTACACCTATACGTTCTGACGGTAGAGGTCTTGGACATATCTTTAGTGATATGATACAAGCTCCATCTATAGGCAAGCTCATTAAAGAGGGACACTTGGTTGGCTGCGATTATTACGCACCAACTATACCTGACCTTAATGGCATCCAAACATCTATGGGAGATTACAACTCTGTACAACTAGCAGATAGAATGGATCATCCTAAACTCATAGGAGACATTGTATCTTCATGGAAAAAGATAGCAAACAATAGGAAAACTATTGTGTTTGCATCATCAGTAGCACACAGCAAGAACCTTGCAGAATCTTTTATAGATATTGGGGTAAAGGCTGCGCACATAGATGGAACAACAGACCATGCAGAAAGAGAAAGGGTCTTAAGAGAATTCAATAAAGGCGATATGAAAATAATTTGTAATTGTATGGTTTTGACTGAAGGATTTGACTGCCCCCCTGCAGAGGTATGTGTACTTGCAAGACCAACTAAATCTCTAGGTATGTATATTCAAATGGTTGGTAGAGTTCTTAGACCTTATGAGGGTAAGGAACATGCCACTATAATAGACCACTCTGGTGCTGTATATATGCATGGATTTGTGGAAGATGATATTGAATGGGTTCTTGATCCAAAGAAACCGATGACAATTAAGGAAAGAAAACTGGCGAAACCTAAAGAGGAAACTCAAATAATATGTGAGGGTTGCTTCTCTATGTTCTCTGGTTCAAATGTATGCAGCAAGTGTGGGCATATACAATTAAAGAAATCAAAGTATGTAGCTGTACTTGATAAGGAACTTGGCTTTGTTGATAAACAAACCAAGACTGTCAAGAAGAAACTAACTTATGCTCTAGAATTTAGAAAGGAATTTTATAGTATGCTATTAGGATACTGTAAGATACACAACTATAAATCGGGATGGGCTTATCATACTTACAAAGCAAGATTCAATTCATTTCCAGAGTTTGGAAACATTGAAGCAATTAAACCAAGTAGTGAGTGTACAAGTTACATTAAACACTTACAAATAAAAAGAGCAAAAAGTAAATATAATAAATAAAAGGAATCAAATGAATAATAAAATAGACGTAACAGGAAAATGGTACGGTGTCTTAACCACTTTAGGAATAGACAGACAGTACCTGCAAAATAAACATGGTCCCTGTCCAATATGCATGGAAGGGACAGACAGATTTAGATTCGATGACAAAGATGGTCGTGGCACTTACTACTGCAACACATGTGGTGCTGGAGATGGATTCGAACTATTACAGAAAGTATATGGCTGGAATTTTACAGATTGTTTAGATGCTATAAGACCTATCTTAGAGCATACAACCTTTGAACCTGCCAAACCAAAGAAAGATCCAGTACCTGCGTTACGTAGGGTTGCTAAGATGGCAACACAAGTAATACATAATGGTGATATAGATAACTATTTAACACTGCGTGGTATAAGCGAATACCCAGAAACTCTTAAAGAAGCTATGTTATATACATGGGAACACGGTGTTAAGTTGGGACCATTTCCTACAATGTTAGGATTAATACAAGATTCTAAAGGAGTTGGTGTATCATATCATCTAACTTATACACAAAATGGAAGAAAACTTAAAGGCTGCACATCAAGAAAGATAATGCCACCAAAGGGAACAATTACTGGTGCTGCTATTAGACTTCATGAACACGAAGGTGATATATGTATAGCCGAAGGAATAGAAACTGCAATAGCTGCGAGTAAAATCTCGGGACTACCTGCCTTTTCTGTAATGAATGCACACTGTATGGCAACCTTTGAACCACCTGAAGATGTAAAGTGTGTTAAGATATATGCTGACAACGACAAATCCTATGTTGGTCAGAAGTCTGCTTACCAACTGGCTGAGAGGCTGGCTGCAAAACAGCTACATGTAGAGGTACTGATATCACCAACTCCCGGAGAGGATTGGCTTGATGAATTTAATAACAACAAACTTAAGGAACTTTTCAATGAAGATAATTAAAAATGAAGATCTACCACAAGGATCACAAGAATGGCTAGATGTAAGAAGCAAATGTGGAATGGCATCAGAAGTTGGTGCTTTATTAGGAGGCTCCAAGTGGGAGCCAAAGACTCCGTTAGCATTATGGAAAGTAAAGAACGGTGAAACAATAATAGAAACAAGCTTCGCTATGGAACACGGAAACAAATACGAAGATGAAGCTAGAAATATGTTTGAAGATGATATGGGTGCTAAATATGATCCCGTTGTTGTCATCGAAGATTTTGATGGAATACCAATTGGTGCATCATTAGACGGGTATAGAGAAGAAGACAACACTATACTGGAAATTAAATGCCCTCTTAAAGGAACTGCTTCTGAGTTATGGAAGGAAGTTGTGGAAACTTCGTTACTGCCTGAACAATACTGGCTGCAATGTCAACAACAATTACTGGTATGTAATGCACAGAAGTTATACTTCTGGGTATATGATGTAAAGAATACATCAGGATTACTTCAGGTTGTTAAACCACATCTGAAAACACAAGCAAAAATTGTTAATGCTTGGACAAAATACTATTCAACTGACAAACCAGAACCACTGCCAGAAGATTTAATAGAAACAAATGATTCTCAATGGTTAATAAAAGCCAGAGAGTGGAGAGAAATTTACAATACTCTTCAAGAAGTCAAGGCAACAGAAGAAGAAATCAGAAAAGAATTAATTGAACTTTCAAAAGGACAATCATTCATTGGCGGTGGAGTGCAATTAAAGCACGGAACTTCTAAAGGCAGAGTAAACTATAAAAATATTCCAGAATTAGCTGGCGTAAACCTTGAAGAATATAGAGGTGAAGATATAACTAAACACTATCTTAAGATGATATGAAGCCAACTATCAACTTAACATTTGATATAAATCCTGTTCCTGCCTCTCGCCCACGGGTGACGAGGTGGGGTACTTTTTATGGCAAAAGGTATAAAGAATTTAAAAGAGAAATTGGAGTGATGTTGATAGAATCAGACCAACCAACTGAGGTTAACCCTACTTTATGGCTTGAGAATCTCATATCTGCTGATATGACGTTCTTTGTTCCAATGGCAAGGTCATGGTCTAAGAAAAAGAAATCGTTGAAAAATGGACAGTTCTGTGACAACAATGCTGATCTCGATAATTATGAGAAAGCAATCCTAGATTCTTTAAATGGTATATATTTTAATGATGATAGGCAAATAGTACAACAAAAGTCTCAGAAAATCTGGGCTGAAACAGGAAGCATAAAAATTATATTAAAGGAGATTTAAGTATGGAAGATTTGTTTTTAGCTATATGGTTTATAATTATAGCAGGCATATTATATTCTTTTAAACAGTATGGCAATAAACAATACGCTGAAGGAATGTCAGATGCAATAAATATGCACCACTCTGGTGCACTAAAATATAGAATCGTTACTGACAAAAATGGCAATGATGATATTGAAATAAAAATTAATGGAGGATAAGTGAAAAAAAAATATCCTATCATTAATAAACTTAAGTACTCTGTAAGACATAATAAAATATGGAGTACCAAAATTTTCAAGGATAAGAAAAAACAATTAAAAAAAGAAGGAATTAAACATGAATAAATTACCAAACGATTACCAAAATTTCATAGCACTTAGTCGCTATGCTAGATGGTTACCAGAAAAGAAACGAAGAGAAACATGGGAAGAAACTGTAGCTAGGTACTTTGACTTTATGGCAGAGCACCTTAAAGAAAATACAGATTACGAATTAGATACCACAACTAGAAGAAGACTTGAACATGCAGTCCTTACATTGCAAATAATGCCAAGCATGAGGGCGTTAATGACAGCTGGTCCAGCTCTTGCCAAAAACAATATAGCAGGATACAACTGTGCATACCTCAGTGTGGATCATCCAAAAGCATTCGATGAATGTTTATATATTCTTATGCACGGTACTGGTGTAGGCTTTAGTGTTGAACGTCAACACATCAATAAACTACCAGAAATACCAGAAGAAATACTAGATGTTGACGATGTAATTGTAGTACAAGATTCTAAAGAAGGCTGGCAATCAGCTTTCAGAAAGCTCATTACATATCTATACGATGGTGAGAGTCCTAATTGGGACTTCTCTAGAATAAGAAAGAAAGGTTCTAGATTAAAAACCTTTGGCGGTAGAGCCAGTGGACCAGAACCACTAATAGATTTGTTTCATTTTACTACTAACATCTTTAAAGATGCAATAGGTAGAAAACTAACAAGCTATGAGTGTCACCGTATGATGTGCAAAGTAGCCGAAGTCGTTGTTGTCGGTGGTGTCAGACGTAGTGCATTGATTTCCCTAAGTAATTTGACAGATGAACGCATGAGAAGTGCTAAGTCTGGTCAATGGTGGAGTGATACACCTGAGATGGCACTCAGTAATAACAGCGTATGCTATACAGAAAAACCAGATATAAGTATCTTTATGAAAGAATGGACTGCACTTTATGAGTCTAAGTCTGGTGAACGTGGCATCTTTAATAGACAAGCTGCGATACAACAAGTTAAATCTATAGGCAGGCGTGATCCTGAACATCATTTTGGATGCAACCCTTGCAGCGAAATCATTTTAAGGGACGGTCAGTTCTGTAATCTTACTGAAGTTGTAGTTAGAGCTGAAGATACACAGAAAGAAATAATACACAAGGTAAAGATGGCTACAATACTTGGTACATTCCAAGCATCTCTTACCAATATTAGAAGATTAAGACCCAAATGGGTTAAGAATACAGAAGAAGAGGCACTATTAGGTGTATCCTTAACTGGCATTATGGATAATTCATTCATGAATGGCACTAAAGATAGAGGATACTATGGCAAGAAAGACTTACCCGACTTCCTTATAGACCTTAAAAAGAAATCTGTTGAAACAAATAAAGGCTGGTCAGAGAAACTTGGAATCAGTCAGGCTACTGCAACCACTGCTATTAAACCTAGTGGTACAGTTAGTCAACTAGTAGACTCAGCGTCTGGTATCCACACTAGACACAATGACTACTACTTCCGTAGAGTTAGAGCAGACTCAAAAGATCCAATTGCTCGGCTTATGGAAGACCAAGGTATACCATGTGAAGATGACGTGATGAAACCAAACAGCGTCAAAGTCTTTACATTTCCTATGAAAGCACCCAAAGGTGCGGTACTAAGGAATGATAGAAATGCTATTGAACAACTTAAGTTGTGGCTCACATATCAAAGGTATTACTGCGAACATAAACCTAGTGTTACTATTTCCGTCAAGGAACATGAATGGATGGAAGTAGGTGCGTGGGTATACAAACACTTCGATGAAGTATCGGGTGTAAGTTTCTTACCGCATTCAGACCACTCATACCAACAAGCTCCGTATGAAGACTGTACTAAAGCAGAGTATACAGAGCTAGCCAAGAAGATGCCCAAGTCTGTTGACTGGAATCTAATTAGCCAGTATGAACTGGAAGATACAACAGTAGGTAATAAAACACTAGCCTGTACAGGTAGTGTATGCGAGTTAGTTGACCTAGTGGAAGAGGATAACGACCAAGAATGAGAGTAAGCTTAATGCGTAAACTCTGGAAGGGAGATGTTATGTCAAATGTACTTAAGATTAGATGTACAATGTGTGATGAAGTAAAAGACGAGGAAGAATTCCAAAACAAAAAGAATTCTTATCTTGGTAGAGACAGGAGATGTAAGCTTTGTAAAAACAAAGCTGACAAACAATGGCGTTTGGATCATCCCGGACATGCTCAAGATTACCATCTATACAAGACATATAATATAACCCCTGAAGATTTTGACAACATGTTAAAAAAACAAGGGGGTACTTGCGCAAATGAAGCTTGCAACTACGGATTGGATGACGATCATAAACTTTTTGTTGACCATTGCCACGAGACAAATACAGTAAGAGGACTATTATGTCTTTGGTGCAATTCAGCAGAGGGTTTCTTGAAAGGAAATCCTGAAGTAGCTCAAGGTCTTATAAACTACATGAAGAAACACAATATTAAAACAAAATGAAAGGAGTATATATGTTGGAAAAAATAAAGAATGCTGCTGACGCTGCGATAGATGTCGGTATCAAACTTATTAGCTTATCAATTGTATTACAAATTATTTTCGGTAACAAAGTGGCATTCCTAACTGGGGATGTTATCGCTTCTATATTGAATATAGTTTGGACGCTTGGTAACGCTGGCTTGGCAGGCTTAATTGCAGCTGGTATTATCTGGAAACTACTAGATAAAGATATAACAAATGAACTATCTAAGTAGGGGATATACATGGAACAATTAACAGACCTAGCAAAAAAAGTGTTAGAAAATAAATCATTAACTATCTTTTTAGGTATTGTCGTACTGGCATTACTCTTTGGATGGATTGGTGGTGGAGCATAAAGCTCGTAAAGAAAAACACAAAGAACCCGGTGGTCTTATCAAAAAAGATAAGACTGCCGATTTATACAGGAAATTAAATAAAAAATCCAGACCACTTTGGAAAAATGACTGGAGAAAATAAAAGGAAATTATAATGACAGAAGAACAGCATAACAAAGCATACTCGTTAGTCGATATGACTAACACTTGTATTCACGTACTAGAGCAAGACACTGTATCAGATGAAATAAAAGCTGCAGCAGAAGATGCTCTACGTAGTTTAATTAAAAGCATGGCTATCTTAGGATACAACATGGTATCAGGAGACTCACATGCAAACCATGGTTAAAGCAACCTTTACTATCATAGACGATGACCCAAAAGCAAAAAGAACAGAAGTTATTGAAATGGTATATCCAATGGATGAGAATAGAAACTTTCTAAAAGCATTGATTGAATACCTTGAAGATGATGATGATGAAGTGCCTTCAACCATACTAACAGGACATTAATATGGCACAAAAAAATAAAAGGGATTACAATATAATGTCTTTGGATGGTATAACAGATCAAGAATATGTTGACTTGTTTGAAGTTCCTTCAGAACTAGCAAACACACCAGGAATTAATAAATGGTTAATAGAAGATACTTATAAAAAGAATCTTGATTTAGAATACCAACATGCAATAAAACAAGGTAGGTCTGAATCAGAAGCTACGGCATGGGCAAAGAAAGTTGCTACCAAAGGCAGACGAGACGCCCAACAGAATGTAAAAAACATTCAGAAGTCTCGAGGATATTAAAAAAAACCCCCACTAGTTTCCATTACGGATTCTAGTGGGGGTTTTTTTTGTTACGCAGGTTTCTTAATCATATAATCTAAAGAACCTTTCAAGTCTTTAATTAATTCTTCTAAAGATTTAGTTGAATAAAAGAATTGTTTTACATTAGTAACACCATCTTTAAAATTATTTAACTTAGTTCCTCTAGTAAAATCATTCTTATCTCCAACACTCTTTATTCTTAATTGATTTAAAGATCTAGAATGTTTAATAGTATTTTTACCATCTATCTCATCGGCTATATCCCAATCGAAAGCCATAGAAGGTTCAATGACTCTTCCAAAGTCATCTTTTAATCCATCAAACATCTTATCCCATGTGGAAATCTTAAGTAACTCAGCCTGAGCAACACCTTCTGGTTTTAAACGTCTGCGATACTTAGTTTTTTCTTTGTTAATAGAATTCATAGCTTTATACTTAGGAGTATCTACTATAGTATTTGCAAACTCATCCTCTATTAATTCTCCATTCTCATCTACATCAAAAGTTAATACCTTATAAATAGATTGTATATGACTTTGATCTGTACGACTATTCATATCTTGGAAGACATCATTTAAAGCATCTGTTGTTTTCTCTGCTTCCATAGATGTAACTAAGTCAGCATCAAAAATATGCAAGGATGTATCACCAACAGTAGTATGGTCTTTAACAAAAGGCTTTCCATCAGCTTTAGCTTGAGCCATCAAGTCTGCAATAATCTCATCATGTCTACGCATACGAGCACGCTGCATATTAATATTATCATTAGCGTGATTCAACATAACAACTGCTTGTGTCGCAGCCCTTAAAATCTCAGCCATAGATTCTTCGGTCATCAACTGACCTTGTTCATCTTTAACCGCTTTCTTCTGCGTGTACTTCTTCTTGGCAGAGAAATCCCAAACAACTTTCATTTCATGAGCCATACCTTTAACAGTCTGAGGTACTCCATCTTTGTTTAAATGTTCTGGATGTGTATAACTAAAAGCTCTGTTAGCTCCTCTTTCTTGACTTAACCACCACGTTTCTCCACCGATAGGTACTCTATGACCAGCCATTGTAACAGGAAATAAATCAAATCCTTGAGTCACAGCTTCATTGGCAGCTAACGATATCATGTTTGCAAAGGCTTTAATTACTGGGAAGTTTATATTAATAGCTTCTGACATCATAGCTCCAAGTGGGTCTATGAATTGAGTATCAATATCAATCCCTTCTTTGTCAAACTTATCTAAGATTCCAGTAGTATCTCTTTTAATTATCTCATTAATAAAAGCTCTGACTTGTTCAATATGTCTAGCACCACCAGCACCATAACCAAAAATCATCACAGGTTTTTTAGTAAAAGCTCTACCAAGTTTATTCTCTTCAAATATTTCTAAAGCCCTTCTAAAGTTCTCTGGTCCACCAGTCTCTTGTGCTCTTTGCATTATTTGTTTAATAGCTGCATCAGCTTTGTCATGTATCATAGAAGGATAGCTTACAAAATTACCACCTTTAACGCCAGTAAACTTACCTTTCATTTGATTGTTGACTTTATTATAAGCATCAAGATATCTATTAAAGAATGACTCGTCTCCCATTACATCTCTAGAGAAAGCTTTAAGTCCTTCTAAATCACCAGCAGTTTGAAACTCTTCAATTCGATCATAGTGTTTAGCCCAAACAGCATAATCTTCTGCATTAAATATAAATGCTCCTGCTGCAGTATTTCTATCTCCTGACTGCATAGCTGACCAACCAAGACCATTAGTCTTTCCATCAACCTCTGTAAAGAAACCAGAAGTATAATGCATCTTACCCGGTGCGTCTAATGCTTCCTTAATTGCTATAGCTTCTAATATTGAAGCAACTGAAGCCCAACCCTCATGCTCTGTAGCGAGTTGTAAGATTTGTTGTGGACTATTTTTAATTGCAACAAACTGGTCTATCATCTCATCATATTTAAGAGCAGCTTGATCTGGGTTTTTATTATCAAATCCAAATCTTCTCATGACTCCTGCTTTTAAACGAATAACATGGTCAAGATTATTTAAAAGATAAGTAGCTGGTTTGCCAGAAGCAATCAAAGCTCTAGCTAATTTGTTATGTTGATAGTTACCTATTGTTTGGTCAACACTAAGTCTCCAGTTTTTTCCATATACATAATCATAATAAAAAGTTTTATCTAAATTTCTTTCAGCCCAAGCTAATGTCTGAAGAAAACTTGCATCTTTTACTTTATCACTAAAGTCATCTTGATAATGTGCTTCTTCTGTATTCTGTGTTATTCTTTCTTCAGCACCTTCAGTAATAAGAGAAGGAGAATCCTTATGTATTAATTGTCCCTTTCTATTTGTAGTATAAACTCTTCCGGGTCTTTCTCCAAATGCACCTTTCCAACCTAAACCATTTCCTTTAATATTATAAAACTTAGAATGGTCAAGTATAGCCAAGACGTTTTCTATGTTGTCTGCATATTCTAATTGAAATCCAGATTCTGCAAACTCATCTCTAAGTCTGGTTAAAAAATCAGCTGTTGGTCTATGGATTGTAACGGGGACATTCTCTGCTTGTTCTTTTTGAGCAGCAGCTTCTGCTGTGTTACCAAAAGGAACGGTGTAACCTTGATACTGATATGAACCATCTTCCATAACAGCAACAGGCATATCAATAAGTTTATTAATAGCTGTTTGATCTGTCTTCTTATTGCCATATCGAACATCTCTGGTAGACTGAGGCATCACTGCATTAAATAATCCTTCAAAATCTTCTGCAACTGCTATGCCTTCATCTGTAAGTGTATATGCTATGTTCTTTCTTTTATTTGCGCCCACGCCTTCTTCATGTATTATTCTTTTTACTAATGCTTTTTCATGTGTTGCTCTATCACCTTTAGTATAAGGAGCTTCTTTTCTAAATGTTTCAAATACCATTGACTGAGCCATTGCACCAAGCATAGCTTTCTGATCTCTACTTGCTCCATCAAAACCCATGTTCTTAAATATCATAGAACCAATAGCAACTTCATCTGCAGCACCAGTCATTAATGTTTCATCAAATCTATCTTGAGCTTGCTGTGTAGTTTCATCAGCTTCCGCACCTTCTGCTTGCTTTTTCTTCTGCTCATACCTATAAACATTTCTTAAGGTATGGTCTAATACTGCAAGCATCATCATGTCTGACCACATACGTGCAGCATCAGGTCGTCTCTCTGCAAGAGCAGAATGTGTAGCCATAAAAGTATAGACTAATTCTTCTGCAGATTCATTTGAAAACTCTTTAAATCTACCGCCCAAATACTTTTCTGTAAATCTTGTGGCTTGTAAGGGAGAGCTGCTATAGTTACGCAAGCTTCTCATAAATCCTTCAAAGACTTTGTACTGTCTATTCGCCATCCTAGAAGACACATTAGCAACATCATCTGCTTTAAGAACTCCACCAATCCTTTGCTGTCCTTCTTTTCTTTGTTCGGCAAGAGTATTTATAATAGACTCATCAAAATTTATATTACTTTGTGCTTCATACATACGTTCTGCTGTTTCTCTATCAACAGGCATGCCATTCATACCACGTGCCATAACATCTTTAACATACTTTTCTTTACTAGTTCTGGCTGATTTAGCAAGGTCTTTACTACCCAAAGTATTATCTATATTAGTAAACTCATCAATAATTCTTGGTTCAACATAAGGAGTAGGTGTCTTATAAGTCTTACCATCTGCATCTCTACGTTCCATACCTTGTAAATCATAAGCATAATTGACATCTGCATTTAAAGTTCCAGTTGCCTTGCCTAAATATCTACCAAAAGCTGCACGCAATGATGGTGACTGTGCAATATCTTTAGGGTCAACACCCATCTCATCTGCAAAAGCTTCAAGAAGTCTTGCCTCTTCATCATAAGTTAATTCAGGGTCAGCAAATGCTTCATTAGAATCAAACCTTGGATTAGCAAGTATAGCTCTTGCCCATCCTTGGTCTTGACCAATAGTAGCAGCATCAGTTCTTCTTAATCCTTCTACATTTTCTCTTTCAGTTACAGCAGGATCAACACCTGCTGTAGGAGTAGTGTATCTTGCACTAGTATGTCTGAATTTATTTTGTGTAGAATCTTTAAAAGTTTTGTCATATACAGAATCAACACTAGCTCTTATATCTGCCTGCTCTTTTCTTGAGGCTTCTACTGACTGACCAGTTTGTGATGCTGGTTTTAATCTTCCTGTAACAGGGTTTTGTTCTAGCTCAGAGAGTCTCTTTAATAATGATGTAAGATACTCATCTTGTGTAGGACTATGAAACTCTGGAAGATATTGGTTCGCAGTACTAACTTGCGAGGCTGCTGTTTTAGCCATCTAAAACTCCTTTAATTAAACGGTAATGTTCTTTTTAATGCTGACTCTAAATTAATATCACCTCTTCCAAGGTTCCATTCTTTAAAGTCTTTATTCTTACCTAAGAACGGTATCTCTCTAGAGAGGTACATATTCCTTCTGTCTTTATCACCTTCTAAATGATTCAAAAACATCTTAGCAATTTGCTCACCGTGTGCGTATGTTGGTCCAAGTAACTCTTCAATAGTATGTCCAGCTCTACCAAGCAACCACTCTGGTGTAGTTTCCCAATGCTTTTTACTTGCATCATATATAGGACTAATTGCTCCAAGTATTCTTTCTGGAGTTCCAAGCAATCCTGAAGATGCTATACCTCTTTGATAGAAACCTTTTTCATTTAACCAGCCCGGTCTTCCCCCGTATCTCCACTCATCTTTCATAGCTTGACTAAGAAACGCAAGCATAATCATAGTAGCTCCTATAGCTACCGTTGAGTATCGAGCAGTAGGATCTCCTTGTTTAATGCTTCTCCAAATTCTTGGAAGAATATGTGCAGTAAACACGGACATGAAACCATTATACTGTGTGAATAATCTATAGTACGGATTAGAATACCAGATAGGTCTGTTCATTGCTTCTGGATGAGCAATAGCATTATCTACCCAAGTCATTCTTGCAATGTCCATATCATTAATAAAGTCACCACCATCAGGGTCAACACTATCAAGGGCTAAAATATTCTCATATAATTGTTCAGTTTGTGAAAGATCTCCACCCTCATTTAACATAGCTCGAGCAACCCTAACTACTTTATCATATTTAAGAGCCAATCTATCAGGATCTATATTCAAATCTCTAAGTCTTTCAAATGCATCATGGAATAAACCGCTGCTTCTTCCTTCTGAACCTCTAGGAAACATAGCAATTATTTCTAAATCCCCAAAGATGGCATCATTAGCAAGAGATAATCGTGCAACTCTGGTAGTATCAGTATAAACTTTCAAAAGATTTGCCATAAAGAATGTCTTCATTGCAAACTCTTTAATCTTTGATGCCTTATATACAGCATCATCAATACCAACCTGACCAATTGCACCATGCGTTGAACCGCCATAACCATATCTATAAAAGTCTGCAAGGTTTCTTGTGTACTCTTGTCTAGTTACTCCAGACTTAGGATTAATATACGACCAAGCATGTCCAGCTTCTATTAGATTTTTTCTAGCAAAATCATTAACACCTAATTGAAAAAGTTCCATTAACCTCTTGTCTCGAGTAGCACCCATAAGAACAAGGGCTGCTTCTGGCAGAGAGGCTAGCATAGAAAGATCAAGATGAGAGAAAGTATTAAAGAATGTGATATGTCCAATAGTTCTTTCTATCTTTTTATTTGACATCCTTCTATAGTCACCACGAGAAGCAGCAACACTATCCAGAAAGTTGGTCATTATTCTATTGTCCCACCTATCTCCCATTCTATCCTTCAACATTAACAATAACTTTTTAAGTTTAATTCCATCTAAGCCAAGATATTTTCTATCAATAGCATAGTTGGTTTGTTCTTGAAAGTTTTCTTTAGCTCTTTGAAATGGGTCAGTCTCAAGAAACTTAGAGTCTTCTCCGAATATAGTTGTTAAAATATCCTTAGATTGTTTCATAGATCTTGATGGAAAGTTTTTAAATCCAAGTTCTCTTAACTGACTTTTATCATAACCCATTGGACCACTTTCTAAATAATCATAGAAAGATTCAGCTTCTTCTTTAGTCCAATTAGCATCCATAAGTTTTTTTATGAAACCATTTTTGTCTTTTAAAACTTCAGCAATCTTTAATCTTGCACTGTCTTGAAACCAGAAAGGTTTATAACCATGTTTAGCACCGGGTTCATTTGCAAGTAATGCAGTAATATCTTTATAAAAATTATCAGTTATCCCTAGTGTGCCATCAATCTGTCCACCTAAATCTAATCTTAATTGTTCAAGCTGTTCTTCTAAAGCCTTGTGTGCTGGATTCATCTCTTCATTGTTACGCTTTGCTTCAAGGTATTCAAGAAATATTGCAGTAGCTTCTTCAGAAGTTCTACCTCGAACACCAACACCAAGCAATGTATTAAGTCGTGCTTGTAGTTCATCAATTTCAAAATTATATTTTTGAAATAGTTGTCGCTTCATTCCACCAATGTCAAGACTTTGCATAAAAGATTTCTTTGCCATTCCTGCTAAACTTGCTATTGTGGCATAAAGTCTTTTCGTTTCTGGGTCTGCATCTTTAAATACACGTTCTTGCCAATAAGAACCAATCTTTTGAGTAAACCTTTTAGGAAACTCTTTTATATTTTGCCAAAGACTTTTAGTTCCACCTCTTGTTTTACTGGTATCTTCTTTAGCTCCAGCTTTATAAGCTTCTTCAGCTTCAGCTTGAGCATCTCTATTAGCCCAAGACTGAGCACCGCTTTCTCCTTCCTCTCTTGGCTTCTGTTTTCTAGCTGGTTTGCCATCAGGTCCAAGGATTACTTGTTCTGGTCCAACAAAATCAGGCTCAGGTTCATTGAGAAAGTAGTTCATATTCTCATCTAAAGTTCCACCAACATAATCTTTATCTTGAGGTACAGGACCAACGTCTCTTTTTAATTTAGAAAATCCTTGAAGATTAGTATAAGTAGATGTTGTTCCAGCAATGGTTCCACCTAAAACTAAACCACCAGCAGTTGCATTGATTGCAATACGTTTGTATTCATCCCAATCCATCTCGCCTCTTATATCGTCATGAGTACCTAAATGTCCTAAAAGAAAACCAGAACTTTCTTGTAAGAATTCTGTGCCACTTTCAACAGCCATACCAACTGAAGTACGTTGTGCTATATTTTTAGCAAGAACTGACTTGCTCATTTGTAATGTTGCAATTGTACCAATGTCTGCAAGTATATCTGTTTTAAGTTTTCCTACTTCAGCACCAACTCTTTTACGTGCTACGTCAAGAGTTACACCTTTTTTAGTTGAATAAATTTTGGCAACTTGTTCTAAAGCGTCTTGCTTAAGACCTGTTGAAGCTTTCAACAAACCTTTTAATCCTAAGCGATCCATCAAAGTCATAAAACTTCCTGAAGCTAATGCTATACCAGCATTCTTTTGATCCATGTCTCCCTTCATATGACCATATGTTTCGCCTGAATAAATCCAAACCCATGGTGCAGAAGCAATAGCACCGCCAGTAAATAAAGCTGCTAAACCTCCAGCACTACCCCAGACAGGAGCTGTTCCAGCAACAACAGTACCTGCTGCAACGGTTCCAATGATGCCTAACATATATGGTAGAGCAACACCAGTAATACCAGCAACCCAATCTCCAAAGTCACTCATGTTTTCTATGGTTGAGATGTCATTAACAAAATGTGGAAGCTTTGCATTTTCATAAGCAACAAAAGCTGCGTTCTCTTGACCAGCTGCATATAATCTTTCACTGCCAATTATATCTCCAAGTACAGACAAGCCTTCTGCTGCTGATTCTTTAATAGAACCCCAACCAACTAACCAACCAGTTCTAAAATTACTGTTAGCTACGTTATGTATATCTCTGCCTTCATGTCTATACTGTACATCATGACTAATAAAAGGACTATAACTCTCACCATAGAATGCATCATACTCAGCTTTCTGTGCTTCATTTAAAGCAAGTACTTTAAAACCACCTAATCTATCCTTGTTGAATTCTTCTTGTTTTGTTCTAGCTCTCGACCAAACAGTATCTTCTTCTACACCTATCTCTTGTGGAAAGGCTCTAGCAAAAACACCCATGTCATACAGCTCTTGTTGTTCTGCATTAACAGGACTAGCAAGACCTTCAAAGAATAATTTATCGGAAAACTTCTGGTCAGTCTCTGGACTCTTTTTACCACCTAAGTCACGACCATAATAACCCTGCTCTCCAGTACGATAAACCTCATCAAAGCCAGCTTCATCAGCCAGCTCATCATATAAGTCTGCATAAAATTGACCACCAGATTCACCTTGAGTCATACCTGTGGGTCTTAAATGTTGTACTTCAGGAGCACTAAGATTCTCAAATCTCACTGAGCCTTGCTCATCTATAACTGTATCAGCATCGATGTCAACTACAGGTCCTAATTGTTCTCTTAAAACCTTAAGATATTCTTCTTGTTTAGACATAATGTCTCCTAGTTACTTGCGAGATATTCTGCGGACATCACTCCCAATTGTGTCATAGACTTCCCTTTTGCTTCTGGGTCATATACAAAACCCCATATAGAATCTGCTGGAAGTTGATTCACAAATCTTGTAAACACACCTTCACCAAGTTTATGAGCATGCTTAAGCATCTTTTGATATCTCGAAGAGCCTTTCTCTGAATCCTTGGCTGGAGAGCCATCAAATTCATAATCCCTATAATGATTAAAGTCTTTCTTCAAAAGCATTAATGCATGCTTCTCGCTTCCAACACCAGGAATAATTTGATTTTCAACTTTCTTATAAAGAGCAGCAACTGATTCTTTGCCATTCGAAACTGTTTTAACATTATATGAGCCTGCTGCTATTAATTCTTCTACCGATGGTGATATTAATGTTGGTTCAATATATGTTGCAGTGCTTCCATCTTTACCTTTTGCAAACTTTAATTTAATAAATGCATCTTGTATATAATTTTCAAAAGCTGGAGCTTTAAATACTTGCTTATCTCTCATCCATTTAGCAAACGCATGTTCAAAGCCTACTCTTTGGTCTACATTATTTTCAAAATCTATAAGACCTTTCCAGTTCCTGTTCATCCAATCATAAGCTCTATCCATTTGTATTTGGAAATCATTTATATTATTGAATTTGTCAGCAGCTTTTGTGCCTTTTATAGAATCCCAATATGCAGCACTTCTATCTTTAATATAATCAAAATTACCTGCAGTAATAGCTTCAGCTGCTTCTTCAGCTTCCTTAGATTCTGTTAGATTATGTTCTCTAAGCCATTTAGCATAATCATATTGTTCGTTAATAACTTTCCTGCGATCCCATTCTGCATTAGCTCTTGCTTCTGTAGCCAGTGTCTTCTGTAACGCTGCTGCTGCTTCAGCTTCTGTCTTATCTGCAAGGGCTTCTGCTGCATAGTCATCACTAACTACACCAAATCCTGTATTCATAGCAGTAGTAAGGTCATCGCCAAATAGCATTGCAGCAAATGCAATTGCCATAGCTTTTTTAACACGGTCATGAACTGTAGGTTCATTCCTTAAATTCTCTAAGTAATCTTCGGCAGCTCTAAGAGATTCAGCATCAGAAACATCTGCAGCCCAAGTAGCAAAACTATTAAGAACCTTAATTTTCTCAGGGTCTTCTGTGGCTAGAGTATTAATTGAATCATATTTTAGTTTATTATTTGCTTCTTCATTATCTCCATCACCATCTACATCTAAATTCTCTTCAAGTTCACTAGCAACTTCTGCAACAGGAACTATCTCTCCTTCTTCATTTTCTATGAAGCCTTCTCCTGCATGTGGATGAGGGTCTGGTCTGCTTTCAAAACCACCTTCGTTCATCATTTGTACAAATAAATCTGGATGGTGATTCCTGATATCCATTAAATCTCTTTCGTCATAATCCTGTCTTATCTTGTCCTGAGCAAGATATATATCATTATCAGATTGCCATACTAAACCAGTATCATTTACAACTGGGTCAGGTTCTGATTGTACTTCAAATTCTTGTGTTTCCTCATTGTAAACAACTTCTTTATTAATAGGAGCAGACTCCCAATGGGCAGCTGGTTCACCATAATATTCAGAGTTTAATAAATATCTTCCATCTGCACCTATAACAGGAGATAGATTATATGGCTCATCTCCAAAACGTACACCTAAATCTCTAACACCAGCTAACTCTCTTTGTTCCTGATATAGTTTACCCAGTCGTTGTTGTTCAGGGTCTACAACTGTAGCAGCTGGAGCTGCAGCAATAGAAGGTTGTAGAATCTCATAGTTCTGTTGCTCATCCATTTCAAAAACAGATGCTGGAGTCTTTTGTGTTTGTGTTATTTCTACACCATCTTCATCTATATTTTTCTCAGTAAGAGTTTCACCAGAATCATCAAGAACCTGCGTCTTTGTATACTTGGCTTTACCGCCTCTTCTTGGACCACCATCACCACCTGTATCGTGCTTAGGTTTAGTTAAACCACCTGTAGCCCAGAACTGATAATCTTTTTCAGCTCGTCTAGCTAATGCGAGTTTATTTTTCTGATCCCACGTTAGTTCTGCCATTCTTTTTCTCCGTTAAAGTTTTGGTAAAAAGTGTGATAAGAAACTTGCAGCAGTTGGCTTTACTGTTTCAAATTCAGTCATATCAAATATACCGGGTTTTCTATTTTCGTATCCTGAAAGACCTTTCATGTTTCCAATTTGTCCTTCTAATGCAAAAAACTCACTCCATGTTTCTGAAGTAGGAGCAGGGTCAGTATTATTTTTATCATTCCAAACCCATTTTTCTTCACCACCACCAGATGGATGTTGTGGACTCATACCTTCAACTTTTTCATAATGACCTCTCTTTAAATATTTTCCGAGTTCATTATATCTAACTTCCATTTGTGCTAATTGTTCTTCTCTAGAAGCTGCATTTGATTCAGATACTTGATCTATCATACTTCCTAAAGCTGAAGCCATCTTATCTCCAAGAGCTTTTTTCTTTTCATAAGGTTTAGTAACTCCCGGTGCTCCTAGTGGAGATAGTGTGCCTCTTGCTCCAACACTACTATATAACGGTGCGTAAACATTTCCATTTGCCATAATTATCTCCTATAATCCGTAACGTCCACCAATGCGCTGACCAGTAGGTGTTTTCCAAACTGTTTTTGTTACTTTTGGTGCTGCTTTAACTGTACCACCGGGCGACCAACTTCCTACTCTAGGAGGTTGATTATGATTAAATGCACCTCTTGAAGCTGCAAGTAATGATTTATTTTTTTGTTGAGTCTTTAATTTTTGTGCGTATGCTTTACCAGATGCTGCAGTTGTTCCATAAGGTTTCGCTACTATGGCTTGACTCTTATCATAAAGAGTCTGACTAAAGTTAGGGTCTTTTGCAAAACCTTCAGCCCAAAACTTTGCATCTCTATCAGCTTGGTCGTTAAACAGTTTCATAATTTCTGCATGCGTCATGCCATTTTTAAGGTTAGCATTATAAGCACTTTGAATAGCTTCTTTTGATGGTGCTGAGTTTTCATACAAACCTCTTTGAGAAGGTGGTAAATTTGTTGTATCTGCTCCTATCCTTCCTCTATATTGACTGCCACCTCCACCTCTTAGACTAAAACCACCACCACCTCTACCGCCTTGTGGCATCATTCCACCTTC
>CESR01030214.1_pt1 | contig 25857 bp, 26 predicted proteins | sample 356351 | NCBI WGS metagenome assembly CESR01 (sample SAMEA2622149, study PRJEB7988) | marine metagenome | isolation source: saline water (ENVO:00002010), including | reverse complement strand
GGTGGACTCTGGGCGCCGCAGCGGTGGCGACGGCAATCGCAGTCGCTTTGTTGGCGGCACTGACAGAGGGGCAGGCTCGCTCAGCACTGCTGGGCGGTGGGATCGGGCTGGTGGCTAATGGCTACTCGGCCTGGCGGGTTTTCGCGGGCCCGGTCAAGACGTCGGCGGAAGCAACGCTGGCAAACCTGTACCGCGCGGAGTTTGGAAAACTGGTGATTACGGGCGCCCTATGCGCGTTGGCATTCGCATTAATAGAGGAATTGACAGCCGCAGGTTTTCTGGCGGGGCTGGTCTCGGCGCTGCTTGCGTCAACCCTGGGGGCCATCATCGCGCAAGGCGGTGAGACCGACGAGACGCCAGTTCACTGAATGCATTGAAAGGGACATCTGCGATACACCGACATGGCAAGCGACGCGCCAACCACTACTGAATACATTAAACACCACCTGCAGAACCTGACCTTTGGTCAGCATACAGATGGTAGTTGGGGCATCGCTCACGGTGCAGCTGAAGCCAAGGCAATGGGATTTTGGGCAATTCACCTCGACACCATGTTCTGGTCAGTGCTGCTCGGGGCGTTGTTCCTCTGGGGCTTTCGCAAAGCAGCGCTGCGTGCGACCGCACAGACACCCAGTGGCTTTCTTAATTTTGTCGAATGGATCGTCGAATTCGTTGACGAGAACGTGCGAGGCTCTTTCTCCCATAAGAATGATCTGGTCGCACCGCTTGCCCTGACACTGTTTGTCTGGGTGCTGCTGATGAATACCATGGATCTGGTGCCCGTAGACTGGATTCCACAGATTGCACATCTGATGGGCATCGAATACATGAAAGTGGTGCCCACCACTGATCCAAACGCAACTTTCGGGATGGCACTGGGCGTTTTCGTTTTAACGCTCTTTTACAGCATAAAGATAAAAGGTGTAGGCGGGTTCGCGGCCGAGCTCACCATGCAGCCTTTTCAGGCCAACAACCCGATTCTCAAGATTCTTTTTGTGCCGGCGAACTTCTTTCTGGAGTTCGTCAGCCTGGTGTCCAAGCCCGTGTCCCTGTCACTGCGCCTTTTCGGAAACCTGTTTGCGGGGGAGATGATCTTTATCCTGATTGCCCTGCTGTTCTCAGGCGGCGCTATGTTGGCCGTCGCTGGGGGGGTGCTGCAGTGGGCTTGGGCGGTGTTCCATATATTGATCGTATTGCTGCAGGCGTTTATCTTCATGACTTTGACCATTGTTTATCTGGAGATGGCCCACAGCCATCACTGATCCTGCTTCAACCGGTTTTGATCTGACCTAACCCGACAAACTTCCAACAGGAGAATCTCATGGAAATAGCTCTACTCTACGTTGCCGGCGCAGTACTGCTCGGTCTCGCCGGTGTCGGCGTCGGCGTAGGCGTCGGCGTTTTGGGCGCCCGCTTTCTCGAGGGTATTGCCCGCCAGCCCGAACTGTTGCCGATGTTGCGCACCCAGTTCTTTATCGTAATGGGCCTGGTAGATGCGATCCCAATTATTGGTGTCGCCATCGCGCTCTACATTATGTTTGCCGTCGTGGGCGGCTAAACCCCAGTCACAGGGTAACGGCTATGAACATCAATCTGACGCTGATCGGCCAGAGTGTCGCGTTCATCGTTTTCGTCTGGTTCTGCATGAAATTCGTCTGGCCACCGATTGTGACGGCACTGAACGAACGAAAGACCAAGATTGCTGATGGCCTGGCTGCTGCCGAAGAAGGGCAGCGCGAAAAAGCTAAGGCTCAAGAGCATGTGGCACAGGTCACCAGCGAGGCTAAGGAGCAGGCACAGGAGATCATCCGACGCGCAGAAAGGCGCGAGGTCGAGATGATAGAGGAGGCCAAGGGCAGTGCACGCGTGGAAGGTGATCGGGTTTTAACCGCTGCCCGCAGTGAGATCGACAAAGAGGCGAACATGGCTCGAGAGGCCCTGCGCGCGCAAGTAGCAGGCCTGGCGGTTGCCGGCGCATCGAAAATTCTGGCCCGTGAGGTCGATTCCGATGCCCACGCCAAGATGCTAGATGATCTCATCGCCGAACTGTAGCGACCCAACCCGAGAGTTTCAGTACAACCATGTCAGAAAACGCCAGTATTGCTCGTCCTTACGCCCAGGCAGTCTTTGAACTCGCCCGGGATGGAATGGACTATGCACGTTGGTCCGACGCTTTACACACGTTGGCGAAACTGGCAAGCGAACCGCAGATCAGCGTTTTGTTCACTCACCCACGCGTGGCCCGAGAGGAAGTTGCCACAATCTTGATCGAAGGCTGTGGTGAGGTGCTGGATGACGCTGGGCGTAACCTGGTGCGTCTGCTGGCCCGCAACCGGCGGCTGGATGCACTGGTAGCGATCGCCGAGCGGTACGAGTTGTTACGTGCGGACGCAGAGCGCACGGTTCAGGCGAAGCTCGAGAGCGCGCTTCCGGTCTCGGAAGACCACCAGCGACGCATCTCGCAGGCGCTTGAAAAAAGACTGGGCCGGCGGGTTGAGCTTACAGTGAATACAGATGCAACTCTGATCGGTGGCGCGGTGATTCGCGCTGGTGATCTTGTTATCGACGGCTCGGTTCGGGCCCGGCTAGAAAAACTGGCAGCTGCTGTCAGCAGCTGATTTGGGCGCAAGAAACGGCTTCACGAGGAATTAAAGAATGTCTATGCAACTTAACCCCTCCGAGATCAGCGAACTGATCAAGGAACGGATAAAGGATTTTGATGCCGGCGCTGAGGCGCGCACAGAAGGTACCGTGGTCAGCCTGACTGACGGTATCTGCCGCATTCACGGGCTTGCGGATGCCATGCAGGGTGAGATGCTGGAGTTTCCCAATGACACCTTCGGCCTGGCACTTAACCTTGAGCAGGACTCAGTGGGCGCCGTGGTGCTTGGAGATTACGAACACATCGTCGAGGGTGACACGGTCAAGTGCACCGGGCGTATCCTGGAAGTGCCGATCGGGCCAGGCTTGCTTGGCCGGGTAGTGGACTCGTTAGGGGAAGCGATTGATGGCAAGGGTCCGATCGAGGCCGCCGCGACGTCGCCGATAGAAAGCATTGCCCCAGGTGTTATTACCCGCCAGTCAGTGGCGGAGCCGGTACAGACCGGCCTGAAATCGATTGATTCCATGGTGCCGATTGGTCGCGGCCAGCGTGAACTGATCATCGGTGACCGCCAGACCGGCAAGACAGCGGTAGCCATTGATACCATCATCAACCAGAAAGGCACCGGGATTAAGTGCATTTACGTGGCGGTCGGCCAGAAGGCCTCGTCGGTTGCCAACGTGGTAAGTAAGCTCGAGGAACATGGTGCGATGGATCACACCATCGTGGTATCAGCATCGGCAGCCGACTCTGCAGCGATGCAGTACATCGCTCCTTACTCAGGTTGCGCGATGGGCGAGTATTTCCGTGATCGTGGCGAGGATGCGCTGATCATTTATGACGATCTGACCAAGCAGGCCTGGGCCTATCGTCAGGTCAGTCTGTTGTTACGCCGGCCGCCAGGTCGCGAGGCTTATCCGGGCGACGTGTTCTATCTGCACTCACGTCTTCTTGAGCGTGCAGCACGAATCAATGTCGCCGAAGTCGAGAAGCGCACCGGCGGTGAGGTTAAGGGTAAGACGGGTTCGCTGACCGCGCTGCCGATTATCGAGACCCAGGCAGGTGACGTGTCGGCATTCGTTCCCACCAACGTAATCTCGATTACCGATGGCCAGATCTTCCTGGAGACCGACCTTTTCAATGCCGGTATACGGCCGGCTATCAATGCGGGTTTGTCGGTATCCCGTGTCGGCGGTGCTGCCCAATGCCCGCTGATCAAGAAACTCGGCGGCGGTATTCGCCTGGCGCTTGCCCAGTACCGAGAGCTCGCGGCTTTCTCTCAGTTTGCCTCCGACCTGGATGAAGCGACCCGCAAACAGCTCGAACGCGGTGAACGTGCGACCGAACTGATGAAACAAAAGCAGTATTCGACTATGTCGGTTGCTGAAATGGCGGTGAGTCTTTTCGCTGTCAATGAGGGTTATCTGGATGATGTCGAAACCCCCAAGGTGGTGGAGTTCGAGCAGGCACTGCAGAGCCACATGAAGAGCCAGCACAGCGACTTCATGGACGAGATGAACCGGGACCAGGCGTACAGCGATGAGGTTGTGGCAAAACTGCACGAAGCGTTGAAAGACTTCAAGGCCAACGGCAGCTGGTAGCCTGCTGATCTAACCCGCAGAGCACAGGACTATGGCAGGCGCTAAGGAAATTCGGACCAAGATCAAGAGTATTCAGAATACTCAAAAGATCACCAAGGCGATGGAAATGGTCGCAGCGAGCAAGATGCGCCGCGCGCAGGAACGAATGAACCAGGCCCGGCCCTACGCTGACAAAATGGCCAATGTGATGGCGCACCTCGCGCAGGCAAATCTGGAATACAAGCACAGCTACACCCAGACCCGAGATGTCAAAAGAGTTGGTTTTATTGTGGTCTCGAGTGATCGGGGGTTGTGCGGTGGGCTTAATATCAACCTGTTCCGCCAAATCATCAACAGCATGGCCGAGTGGCGGGACAAGGGCGTCGAAATCGATGTCACAGTTATAGGCAGCAAGGGTCTGGGATTTTTCAAACGCCTTGGAGTCAATATCGTTTCGGAAGCCACTCACTTGGGTGATAAGCCTCAGTTAGCCGAGCTGATCGGCGCGATGAAAGTGATGATGGATGCCTTCACCGAAGGCCGCATCGATCGATTGTTTCTGGCGCACAACGGTTTCGTCACCACCATGACCCAGCAGCCGCAAGTTGACCAACTGATCCCGGTCGCAGCTGCGGAGCCGGACCAACGGCTTGAGCAACACTGGGATTATCTGTACGAGCCAGATGCGCGCGATGTGGTCGACGCGCTGATGATGCGCTATGTTGAATCACTGATTTATCGGGGCGTGGTTGAGAACATTGCTTGCGAGATGGCAGCACGAATGGTGGCGATGAAGTCTGCGTCTGATAACGCGGGCAACCTGATCGATGAGCTGCAGTTGGTCTACAACAAGGCCCGTCAGGCCGCTATCACTCAGGAAATCTCTGAAATTGTAGGCGGTGCAGCAGCGGTGTAACCGCGGCCCCGTCAGGAAAAGATAAGGAACCTTTACGAGGAATCATGCTATGAGCACCGGCAACATCGTTGAAATCATCGGCGCCGTGGTGGACGTCGAATTCCCGCGCGGCTCAGTACCGCGGGTCTACGACGCCCTGAACGTCAGTGAGACCGGCCTGACACTGGAAGTCCAGCAACAACTGGGTGACGGCGTGGTGCGCAGCATCGCGATGGGCTCCAGCGACGGTCTGAAACGCGGGTTACAGGTCAGCAATACCGGCGCCCCAATCACGGTACCGGTTGGCGAAAAAACGCTGGGCCGGATCATGGATGTGCTAGGCAACCCGGTAGACGAAGCGGGACCGGTGGAAGCCAGTGAGTCGCTTCCGATTCATCGCAAAGCGCCCGGGTACGCAGATCAGTCGCCCACGGTTGATATTCTTGAGACGGGTATCAAAGTCATCGATCTGATCATGCCCATCTCCAAGGGCGGCAAGATTGGCTTGTTCGGTGGCGCTGGCGTCGGCAAAACCGTGACAATCATGGAGCTTATCAACAATATTGCCAAGGAGCATTCGGGCCTTTCCGTATTCGCCGGTGTGGGGGAGCGCACCCGGGAAGGAAACGACTTCTACCACGAGATGAGTGAGTCCGGCGTGCTTGACAAGGTGGCAATGGTATTCGGGCAGATGAATGAACCTCCCGGCAACCGCCTCCGGGTCGGCCTAACCGGATTGACCATGGCTGAGCATTTCCGTGACGAGGGCCGTGATGTGCTGCTGTTCGTGGATAACATCTACCGCTATACCCTGGCCGGTACCGAGGTTTCGGCACTGCTGGGTCGTATGCCCTCTGCGGTGGGATACCAGCCAACTTTGGCAGCCGAGATGGGCGTGCTGCAGGAACGGATCACCTCGACCCGCACGGGTTCGATCACTTCATTCCAGGCGGTTTATGTGCCGGCAGACGATCTTACCGATCCTTCGCCAGCAACTACCTTTGCGCATCTCGATGCCACACTCGTGCTCTCGCGCCAGGTCGCGGAACTGGGCATCTACCCGGCGGTGGATCCACTCGATTCCACCAGCCGGCAACTCGACCCGCTGGTGGTGGGCCAGGAGCATTACGATATCGCCCGCGCTGTACAGGGCACCCTGCAGCGCTACAAGGAGTTGCGTGACATCATTGCCATTTTGGGCATGGATGAGTTGTCCGAAGAGGACAAACAAGTGGTCACCCGGGCGCGCAAGATTCAGCGTTTCCTGTCCCAGCCGTTCTTCGTTGCTGAGACTTTCACGGGCTCTCCCGGTAAGTTTGTATCGCTCAAGGACACGATCCGGGGCTTTCAGGGCATCATTGACGGTGAGCATGACGATATCCCCGAACAGGCTTTCTACATGGTCGGCGGTATCGAAGAGGCAATCGAGAAGGCAAAAAGCGTCACCTGATTGGGACGCTAGGCAAACGTTATGGCCAACACCATCAAAGTTGATATCGTCAGCGCTGAGGAAGAAGTCTGGTCCGGTGAAGGAACCATGGTGTTTGCCCCAGCCGAGATGGGTGAGATTGGTATCGCACCCCAGCATGCCCCGTTGTTGACCCGCCTGAAGGCGGGAGAAGTGCGGGTGCAGCAGGCGTCAGGTGAGGAGCAGTTCTTTTTTGTTTCCGGTGGGATGCTTGAGGTGCAGGGTCACCTGGTGACGGTGTTGTCTGACACTGCACTGCGTGCACACGATCTTGACGAGGCAGCGGCGATGGAAGCCCAGCGCCGTGCCGAGCAGGCGATGAGTGATCGTAGCAGCGAGATGGATCTTGCCAAGGCCAAGGCAGAGCTGATCCAGGCCGCTGCCCAGTTGCGGGCGATCCAGAAACTGCGCGGCAAGGGTCGAGGCTGACGCGCCCGTTCGGCGCCATTAATCCGGATCATTTCCATGTCTCAGCAGGTCGGCGCCAACAAGATGGTTTCGATCGCCTATACCATCCGCGACCGGTCGGGCCACATCGTTGAATACAGTGGATTCCCGGTCTCCTACGTACACGGCGACAACGACAGCCCGCTTTTCCCCCAGATTGCCTCTGCGCTTGAGGGGTTATCCACCGGGGAGACGGCCGAGGTATTTCTGACCGCAAAACAGGCCTTCGGCCCGCACGATCCTGGCCTGACCTTTTCAGATGATATTGATAATGCACCGGAAGAGTTGCGTTATGTCGGGGCGGAGCTTGACGCAGAGAACGAGCGCGGTGAGCCAATGCATTTCAGAGTAGTCCGGGTTGAGGGTGACCAGATCACCGTGGATGGTAATCACCCCCTAGCGGGACAGGACATCACTTTTATCGTACGCATCACAGAAGTGCGTGATGCGACACCCGCCGAGTTGGCCGCTCAGGCTGACCAGCATATCCACTGAAATGCACTCGGGGCGCTGCCCCGGCTCGCAGCGATTGCAGTAATATCCTTCCTATGACGCTTGAGGTCATTGTGCTCGCCGCCGGAAAAGGCACCCGCATGCACTCCGCCTTGCCCAAGGTGCTGCATGAACTTGCCGGACGTGCGCTGTTGGATCACGTTCTTGATACCGCTGCGGCGCTGGAGCCGGTGCGGACCCACGTGGTCTGCGGCCATGGCGCGGCAGCCGTGCGCGAACACCGAGGTCAGGCTGGCGACATTAACTGGGTAGAACAGGCGAAACAGCTTGGCACCGGCCATGCCGTCAGTCAGGCCCTGCCCCACGTCCAGCCTGAATCCACCGTGCTGGTACTTTATGGCGATGTACCCCTGATCCGCACGGAGACTTTGCGCGCCCTGCTCGGTGCCCGTGTTTCGGATAATCTGACACTGCTGACCGCAAAGGCCATAAACCCTACCGGATACGGCCGGATTGTGCGCGACAATGCGGGCGCGATCAGGGCTGTCGTCGAAGAGCCCGATGCGACCGAGGCTGAGCGCCAGATTAGCGAGATCAATACTGGCTTTATGGCCGGCACCACAGAGGGGTTACGATCCTGGCTTGGCAAGATCGATACCGCGAATACCCAGGGAGAGTATTACCTGACTGATGTGATCGGCTGTGCTGTGCACTCGGGTGTCGAGGTCGTCAGTGTCAACTGTGAAGACCCGTTTGAAATTGTTGGTGTGAACAGCCGTGCAGACCTTGCCAAGGTAGAGCGCTTGTTTCAGTCTCGACAGGCCGAATCCTTGATGAATGCTGGACTGACCCTGCACGATCCGGCGCGGTTTGATTTGCGCGGCCAGTTGGCGTTTGAACAAGACTGTGTTGTGGATGTCAACGTAGTGATGACAGGTACAGTCAACTTGGGGACACGGGTATCCATTGGCCCCAACTGCCAGATCACCGACAGCGAGATCGGTAATGGCGTTGAAATTCGTGCCAATAGCATTGTCGAAGGCGCCAAGATTGCAGATGGCTGTACGGTCGGTCCTTTCGCCAGGATAAGGCCTGGCACTACTTTAGCGCCCGGTGCGCGCGTGGGTAATTTTGTAGAAACCAAAAATGCCAGTTTGGGCGAAGACAGCAAGGCCAATCATCTGGCCTACGTTGGCGATGCCCAGGTGGGTAAGCGAGTTAATATCGGTGCTGGCGTCATTACGTGTAACTATGATGGCGCTAACAAGCACCAGACCGTTATTGGCGACGATGCCTTTATTGGTTCTAACAGCGCTCTGGTAGCGCCTGTTACGGTAGGTGAGGGTGCAACCGTGGGGGCGGGGTCGGCGGTCAGCCGGGACGTGCCATCCGGCCAGTTAGCCCTAACGCGGGCAGAACAAAAGGTCCGTGATGGATGGCAGCGCCCACAAAAGAAAAAAAGCTAAATTCGACAGACCCGCCCTTGCGACGATTGTGGTGCAACCATAAGACTGATCTGGAAAAAACATGTGCGGCATAGTAGGCGCAGTAAGAAACTCTGAGGCGAGCGGTTTTCTGCTCGAGGGGCTACGTCGCCTTGAGTATCGTGGGTATGACTCAGCTGGCGTGGTCGTGATCAATCACGCAGGGGCGCTGGAACGCACCCGGACTATAGGTAAGGTCGGCGAACTGGAGCAGGCGCTACAGCGCTCGCCGCTGACCGGGATGACCGGTATCGCCCATACCCGGTGGGCTACCCATGGTGGTGTGACCGAGCCTAACGCGCACCCGCATATCTGTAATGACACGTTGGCGCTGGTCTGCAATGGCATCATCGAGAATCACGAATCTTTGCGCGAGGTGCAACGTGCGTCAGGCCTCACCTTTACCTCAGAGACTGACACCGAGGTGGTCGTGCACCAGGTTTATCTGCACCTGCAAAAAGGCCTGGACCTGGCTGATGCGGTGCGAGCGACCATGAAAGAATTGCAGGGCAGTTTTGCTCTTGCTGTTGTGCATGCAGGGGAACCTGGCCGGTTGGTCGTGGGCCGTCAAGGCCCGCCTTTGCTGCTGGGCCGCACCGATGACGAGACTTTTGTGGCGTCGGATATCAACGCCTTGTTACCCGTTACACGCAGTTACCAGGTGCTGGAGAACGGCGATGTAGCGGATCTTCACGACACAGGTTGCCTGATCCGCAATGATCGAGGTGAGATTGTGGAGCGACCACTGCACACCAGCGCCCAATCGGGGGATGCTGTCGAGTTGGGCGATTACCGCCACTTCATGCAAAAGGAAATTCACGAGCAACCTCGCGCGGTGGCCGATACCCTAGAGGGCCGGCTGCTGGGAGATCGTGTGTTGGAGGATTCATTCGGCGCCAAGGCGAAAGAGATTTTTGATGCCACCCGCCAGGTGCAGATTATTGCCTGCGGCACCAGTTATCATGCCGGGTTGGTGGCGCAACATTGGCTGGAATACGTCGGTGTGCCGTGTGAGGTCGAAGTCGCGAGTGAATATCGCTATCGTCGCCACGCTCCCCGCGAGGGCACGCTGGTGGTCACCATCTCGCAGTCAGGCGAGACGGCCGATACCCTGGCCGCACTGGAAGAGGCGGTTCGGCAGGGTGCGATGGGTACGATGGTCATCTGTAACGTGCCCGAATCCTCCCTGGTGCGCGAATCAGATCTAGCTTTCATGACGCACTGCGGGCCAGAGGTAGGGGTTGCGTCGACCAAGACCTTTGTCAGTGCGATGACCGGCCTGTTGTTGTTGGCGCTAGTGTTGTCTCGCCGCCACGGCTTTGATGCCGGTTTTGAGACACATGTAGTACGTCAGATTCGCACTCTGCCCGGCGCGCTGGAATCCGCGCTGGCGATGGAAGATGCTATCGCCGAGATGGCCCAGGCTTTTGGCGACAAGGCCCATGCGCTGTTTCTGGGCAGGGGTGCGCACTTTCCGATCGCGATGGAAGGAGCCCTCAAACTCAAAGAGATCTCCTATATTCATGCGGAGGCCTACCCGGCGGGTGAGCTCAAGCATGGACCCCTGGCGCTGGTCGATGAAAAAATACCGGTCGTTGCTGTCGCTCCCAATGATTTGCTGATAGAAAAACTCAAATCAAATCTTGAAGAAGTTCGTGCCCGCGGTGGTCGGCTCTACTTATTTGCAGATCCGGCATCGGGTCTGGTAGAAAGCGAGGATGTACGGATACTGCACGTTGCACCCGTCGATAGTGCCATCGCGCCGATTATCTATTCGGTACCGTTGCAGTTACTTTCCTACCACGTTGCCCTTATCAAGGGCACCGATGTGGACAAACCACGCAATCTCGCCAAGTCCGTCACCGTGGAATAAGCCCCAGTTTCCAATAAGGAATGCAAATTATGATTATCGTGTTCGTCACATTTCCCATCCCGTCGGATCTTGATCCGGCATTGTTAAAAGAAAAGTTTCTTGAGACCGCGCCTATTTACCAGCAGACGCCGGGCCTTTTGAGAAAGAACTATATTGCGGATGCCGAAAATCACTGCGCCGGGGGTGTTTACTGCTTTGACACTATGGAAAATGCCCAGAGCTGGTTCGATGAAGAACGGATTGCGTGGATAACCCAGAGGTACTCAAAGCCCGATCTGCAGTTTTTTGAAAACCCCGTGATCGTCGATAACGATAACGGACAGATCATCTCTTAACTGATGATCGGCGTCGGTCAATTTGGGTCCGCTGCGACGAGATAAGCACAACCAACACGCCAGTTATCGAACCTGTGATGACGGCTTGTTCTTAGGCACTATTAATTGAGCGCGTCAAACGGCACCCTCGTTTTGACCACCGGCGAACCCGCCGGTGTAGGGCCGGAACTGGCAGTACAGTTACTGCAGCAACCGGTCGATGATTTACTATGCATCGCAGCGGACCCGGAGTTGCTGTTGCAACGGGCTGCCTTGTTAAAGCTGCCGCTGGCACTTAAAAGTGACACGCTGATCGCGCCGGGTGGACAAGCTACCCTTCTGGCGATCGACCTGGCTGCGCCGTCACAACCCGGTCAGCTCGATACCACCAATGCGCCTTATGTGGTGCAGATGCTCAAGCGTGCTACTGATGGTTGCCTTAAAGGTGAGTTTGCCGGTGTGGTCACGGGCCCAGTGCAAAAAAGCACATTGATCGAAGCCGGTAACGACTTCATTGGCCATACCGAGTTTCTGGCAGCGCGTGCTGGCGTAAAAACCCCGGTGATGATGCTGGCGAGCGAGGAGCTACGTGTTGCGTTGGTGACCATTCATATACCGTTAACGGAAGTCTCCCCCGCCGTTACACCTGAGCACCTTGAGGCGGTACTGCGGGTGGTAGATGCGGATTTACAAACGCGCTTTGGTATTGCAACTCCCACAATTGGAGTCTGTGGCCTCAACCCCCATGCCGGTGAAGCCGGGCACCTGGGTCGTGAGGAGATAGAGGTCATTGTCCCAGTGCTTGATGCGTTACGTGAGCAGGGGATGGACCTGCGTGGGCCACTACCGGCCGATACCGCATTTACCCAAGAGGGTCTGAAGGCGTTGGATGTCGTCGTTGCGATGTTTCATGATCAGGGTTTGCCCGTTATCAAGCACGCCGGCTTTGGCCAGGTGGTGAACATCACATTGGGCCTGCCTTTTGTGCGCACATCGGTCGATCATGGCACTGCGCTGGATCTTGCCGGGTCGGGCAACGCAGATGTGGGCAGTCTGATCAGTGCCGTAAGGCTGGCAAGACGGTTATCCAGTGGATCCTGACCAACCCGCCCTGCCCCGACCGAGAAAAAGATTCGGCCAGCACTTTCTCCACGATGCCGGGGTAATCCGGCGTATTGTTGACAGCATCGATCTGCAGACCGGTGAGATTCTCTGTGAGATCGGCCCCGGCCAGGGCGCATTGAGCGATCACTTGGTTAGGACCGGCAATGCCCTGCACCTGGTAGAAATTGACCGCGATCTCGTTCCCATATTACGTCAGCGTTATGCGCAGTATTCAAAGGTGAGCGTACACCAGTGCGACGCCCTTACCGTTGAGTTACACAAGTTCAGTTCAGATCAACCTCTGGTGATGGCGGGTAACCTGCCCTACAACATTTCCTCGGTGTTGCTGATTCACCTGTTATCTCAGCGCGCGAGGATCAGCCGGATGCTGTTCATGCTGCAAAAGGAAGTCGCACAGCGCCTGGTAGCTCAGCCTGGCACTAAAGAGTACGGGCGCCTTAGTGTTATGGTCGGGAGACTGTTTAAGACTGGCATCCTGTTCGATGTGGGCCCGGGTGCTTTCACCCCACCGCCCAAGGTCTGGTCAAGCATTGTGGCATTGCAGCCGCGCCTTGAGCCCCTGGGGCCAAAGGTGCCAGATGAGGCCTTCGAAACATTGGTGCGCCAGGCTTTTTCCCAGCGCCGCAAAACCCTGCGCAACACGCTTAAAGGTGTGTGCTCCGAAACACTCATCGAGAGCGCCGGTGTTGATCCCAGTGCCCGGCCTCAAACGCTTTCGCCGGCGGATTACGCTCGTCTGGTATCGCAGCAGCTGTCTGCTGCCAACTGCTGATTCAGTTATGGGTTTTGGTTTTGGCAGAACCGACGGGTTGTTCTGACGCGCCCAGCAGTGAGGCCATGGTTGACTCAATCCACTCCTGTGCCGCCTGGTTTACGGCTCGTGCTTTAGCGCCGTCTGTTGCGATCGGCGGTCCTACGCATACCCGGATGACCCCGGGCTTTTTCAGGAAACTGCGCCGGCCCCAGTACAGCCCCGCATCGTGAGCTATGGGCACGACCGGTACCCCGGCCTTGACCGCCAGCATGGCACCACCGGGGTGGTAGGCGCCTTGTTCGCCCGGTGCCATGCGGGTGCCTTCCGGGAAGATTACCACCCAGCGCCCTTGCGCTATCTTTTCGCAGCCTTGGCGTAACAGGCGCTCGAGCGCACGCACTGGAGTGTCGCGATTGATCGCGATCGGACTGGTGGCAGCGAGGCCCCAGCCAAAGAACGGCAGCCACAACGCTTCCCGTTTGAGTGCCCAGGTCTGCGGGGGGAAGATCACTTGGAACACAATAGTCTCCCAGGCAGACTGGTGTTTTGAAAGAATGACCCCAGGTTTCGATGGCAAGTGCTCCAGACCTTTTACTTCATGACGAAGCCCACAGGTCAGAGCTAGCCACCAACGGATGAAGTGGGCCCACAAGCCAATGATACGCATACGAGTTACCACGGGCACAGGCCATACCAGCAGGGCCACCGGGCAGAACAGCACAGCAGAGATCGCCATGCCGGCGAAGAACAGGGTGGAGCGGACCCAGATCATGCGTCCTGAGGAACTGGCAGCTTAACCAGCTTTGTTTGCCTCGTGGCAGGCCTGGATCGCGGGGTTAACCGCGCCGGACAGCAGATCATCGGTAAAGGCGGCGAGATCATCGTAGACCGGAACCTCACCCAGTGTCCCTGACGCCTGTGCTTCGTTCAACGCCTGCACTGCTCGCAGTCCTTTGCCGCTGCGCACCAGTACCGGCAAAGCGCCTACTGCCGCAGCACTTTGCAGGTCTCTTAGAGAATCACCCACCAGGGGCACCCCAGCGAGCGGTGCGTTCAGTCGTTCGCTGATTTCGTAAAGCAGTCCCGGTTGGGGCTTGCGACAGGCGCATTGATCATCTGGTCCATGCGGGCAGAAAAAGATAGCATCGATCCGCCCACCGTGCTCACGGAGGCTGTTAGTCATCTTTTGGTGAATACGGTTCAGTGTTTCCATGGTGTACAGGCCCCGGGCAATGCCTGACTGGTTGGTGGCAACTACCACCCGGTAATGAGCCCGGGAGAGCCGGGCCAGCGCCTCCAGGCTGCCCGGGATCGCGACCCACTCAGCGACCGACTTAATATAGGCATCTGAATCAAAATTGATCACCCCGTCGCGATCGACGATTACCAGACCTGATTTCATCTAGTCGTCCTGAAAATTCGACACCCGAATGCGCCCATCGACGATACGACTTTTGCGTTGAGCCAGTTTAACCATCTTGATCCAGAACGCCTCATCCAGTTTGAAGTCAGCGGCAATGGCGGTACCAATAAGCAGGATCAGCAAGTCGGCGCATTCTTCAGCCAGGGCGTCGGTGGTCTTGCCCTTGGTAACACAGGCTGAGATCTCGCCAAGTTCTTCTGCCATCAGGGCAACGCGGTAAGGCATATCCTCGCCCCCCTGTTGGCGCAGGTGATGTTTATCATGGAATGCCTGCACCGCAGCCAGCATGTCCTGATAATTATCTTCGCGATCAATCACCGGCGCGCTCCGATGCTTGCAAAAGCGAGATATCCGCGATTGTCAGGAACAGTTCGCTCAATTGACCGAGCAAAGCCAACCGGTTGGCCCGCAGTGCCGGGTCGTCGGCCATAACCATAACCTGATCAAAAAAGCAGTCGACGACCGGGCGAAGGCCCGCCAGGGTACGCAGTGCACCCGAGTAGTCTCCTCTTGCCACTGCGGGTGCGATGGCGCCGGCTGTTTCGACCAGCGATTGCGACAGCGCGGTTTCTGCTGGTTCGACCAGCAATTGTGGATTGATTTTGGTGACAATCAATTGTTCACTCTTACGCAGGATATTGCGAATGCGTTTGTTTGCGGCTGCCAGGCTAGCTGCGTCGCGATGTCGGCGAAACTGGGACACAGCTTTCAGACGACGGTCGAAATCCAGCGGTCGACTGGCCCCGGCTTCAAGCACAGCAGAAATCTCATCCTGGGCAAATCCCAGTGCAGCGTACAGCGCCCGGTAGCGTTCCATGATAAAGACGGCGCACTGGGTTTTTGCGTGAGTGCTGGCAGGATGACCGCCAGCAGCATAAGCATCTGCTGCATGATCTACCAGCGCCATGATATCCAGATCCAGTTTTTTCTCGATCAGGATACGGATAACACCCAACGCAGCGCGGCGCAGACCATAAGGGTCTTTTTCTCCGGTGGGTTCCTCGGCTGCCACAAACAGTCCGACCAGTGAATCAACCCGGTCTGCCAGCGCCAAGACACAGCCGGGCATACTCCCGGGCAGGCTATCTCCAGCCTGGCGGGGCAGGTAATGCTCCTCGATGGCCCGTGCCACCGCGGCCGGCTCGCGGTCATGCCGGGCCAGATAGCGGCCCATAATACCCTGCAACTCGGGAAATTCACCCACCATGCCGGTAACAAGATCCGCCTTGCAAAGATGCGCTGCTCGAGTGCAAATGGTCTCATCAACGCCAAGTGCCTGTGCGATCTTGGTGCAAAGTGTTTCGAGCCGGCGGGTCTTGTCACCCAGGCTGCCCAGAGCCTGGTGGAACAGCACCTCACCCAGCCCTTCTACCCGACTCGCCAGTGGTTGGCGATTGTCACTTTCCCAGAAAAAGCGTGCATCCGCAAGACGGGCATTTAGCACCCGCTCATTGCCGGCTTGCACCCTGCCCGGGGCAGTGCTTTTGATATTACTGACCGTGATAAAGACGGGTAGCAGCGCCCCCTTGGCGTCGACGACATGGAAATACTTCTGGTGGTCTCGCATGGAGGAGACCAACGCCTCGGCCGGAATTTTGAGATAGGCAGGGTCAAAGTGGCCCAGCAGTGCATGGGGCTTCTCGACCAGCGCGGTAACGGTATCAAGCAATTGCGCATCGATCACAGCCTGGCCACCGGCTTTGGTTCCGAGTTTGGATACCTGCTGTTCAATCAGCCGGCTACGAGTGGCGAAATCAGCGATGACCGCGCCTTGTGTTCTGAGCGCTTTTTCATAATCACACGCATCCGGGATACACACATCACTCTCACCCATAAATCGGTGGCCGCAGCTGTTGCGCCCCGCGGTGATATCCAGAACTTGGCATGGCACGATCTGTTTGCCATGCAGGACGACCAGCCAGTGCACGGGACGGACAAACTCAGCGGTACTCTCTCCCCAGCGCATCCGTTTGGGGATCGGCAGTTTTTCCAGAGCGCTCTGAATACACGGACCAATCAATTGTGTTGCCGATGCGCCGGGCAGCACCGCCCGCTGTACCAGCCATTTGCCTTTGTCAGTCTCCAGCGTTTCCAGCTGCTTTACGTCAACCCCACAAGATCGCGCGAATCCCGCTGCTGCCGGTGTTGGCTCCCCATTTTCGTCAAAGGCTGCGGCCAGTGCGGGCCCGCGGCGTTCGTTGACCTGGTCTGCACCGCGTTTGGCAACGGCAGCAACCCGAACCGCAAGGCGCCGGGGTGTGGCGAACCAGTCACAATCCGGGTCGTTGGCCAGGCCGGCATCGGTCAACGCCGTCTTCATCAGCAATGCAAACTGTTCCCCCAGTTGTTTCAGGGCAGTCGGAGGAAGCTCCTCTGTGCCCAGTTCTACCAGTAGGTCTGCCCTGCCCTTACCCGTCGGTGCGCTCATGGGTGTTGTCCGCGAGGAAAGCCTAGAGTTTCCCGGGCATCAAAATAAGCCTGCGCGACGCCGCGGGCCAGGCCGCGAACCCGGCCGATGTAACGTGCCCGCTCGGTCACACTGATCGCCCGGCGGGCATCCAGCAGGTTGAAGGTATGCGATGCCTGCAGCACCTGTTCGTAAGCCGGGAGCGGCAGTTTTTCCGAAAGCAGTTGATAGCAGGTCGTTTCGCAACTCTCGAAGCGATGCAGTAACTCAGCCACATCCGCGTATTCGAAGTTGTAAGCAGATTGCTCCACTTCGTTCTGATGATACAGGTCACCATAACTGAAATGCGGATTCCAGCTCAGGTCAAACACGCTATCGACGCCCTGCAGGTAGAGCGCAATGCGCTCCAGGCCATAAGTGATTTCTCCGGTTACTGGCCGACAGTCCAGTCCGCCGACCTGCTGAAAATAGGTGAACTGCGAGATTTCCATCCCGTTCAGCCAGATCTCCCAGCCAAGGCCCCAGGCGCCCAGTGTTGGTGACTCCCAGTTGTCTTCGACAAAACGCACATCGTCCCGGCTAAAACGGATACCCAGGCTTTCCAGCGATTCCAGATACAAGTCCTGGAAATCTGGTGGTGAAGGCTTGAGGATCACCTGGAACTGGAAGTAATGTTGCAGCCGGTTCGGGTTCTCACCATAACGACCGTCTGTGGGTCTGCGCGAGGGTTGAACGTAAGCGGCCCGCAAAGGCTCGGGCCCAATGGCAGCCAGGAAAGTCGCAGGATGGAAGGTCCCGGCGCCGACTTCCATGTCGTAGGGCTGCATGATTACGCAGTCCTGCCCGGCCCAGTACGCCTGGAGACGCAGGATCAGGTCCTGGAAATGCACGTTTTTTCGCTCCCGGCGCAGCTGCAGTTGAAGCGTAACATTATAACGGCTGAGGTCTGGCCCCCGTTAGAGATACGCGCGATCTACCAGGTCTGGCATGCGCCTGATTGTTACAATTGTGCCCGATGAAGGCCGTTCACTCGAAATCCAAGCCCTATCGTGCGGTAGCTTTAATCTCGGGAGGGCTCGATTCAATGTTGGCCGCCAAGCTGGTGCAGAACCAGGGCCTGCACGTGGCGGGCCTGAATTTTTTCACCGGCTTTTGTGTTGAGGGACATACGCATTCGATCCGCAGCCGGTCTAATCGCAAACCCCGGCGCAACAACGCGTTGTGGGTAGCTGAACAACTGAACATCCCGCTGTACATGATCGATGTGATCGAAGAATACAAGTCGATCGTGTTGCATCCGCGGCATGGCTACGGGGCGAACCTCAATCCTTGTCTGGACTGCAAAAGTTTCATGGTCAAAAAAGCGCTCGAGTGGATGCACGCGCATGAGTTTGATTTCATCATTACGGGCGAAGTGGTGGGGCAACGGCCGATGTCCCAACGCCGTGACACCTTTCCGGTGGTGGCCCGCGAATCCGGTGCCAACGATCGCTTGTTGCGACCGCTGTGCGCTCAATTGCAGCCCCTGACGTTACCCGAGCGCGAAGGTTGGGTTGACCGGGCCCAGTTGCACGGCTTTTCCGGTCGAGGCCGTAAGGCGCAGATTGCGCTGGCTGAACAGCTGGGTCTGAAAGACTACGCTCAGCCAGCGGGGGGGTGTTGCTTTCTTACCGATGCTGCGTATAGCCGAAAACTGCGCGATCTGTGGCGCAATCGCGACCGACCCGACTACGATATCGATGACATTATGCTGCTCAAGGTTGGTCGGCATCTGCGGCCTAGGCCCCACCTCAAAGTGATTGTGGCCCGCGACGCGGGGGAAACCCGTTACCTGCGGGGGTACCGCAGGCGTTTTACCTGCCTCGATATGACCAGCCACAATGGCCCGCTGACCCTGGTGGAGGGCGAGCAAAACGACGAAGATCTTGACCTGGCAGCGCGTATTGCTGCCCGTTACGGCCAGGGCCGACATGAACCGATGGTCAGGTTCCAGGTTCTAAGCATCGATGGCCGGGAACGGGAAATTTGCGTAACCCCGTTGCGTGCAGATGAGGTTCCCCGCAGTTGGTATCTGTAACCCGTCATCTGGACGTCACCGGCCTGCTCTGTCCGATGCCAGTGATCCAGACCCAAAATTGCGTAGCTGAGCTTTGCCCTGGTGATGTGTTGTCCATTCGCTGCACGGACCCCGGGGCTCTACTGGATATCCCGGCCTGGTGCCGGGTCCATGGCCACGTGTTGTTGAGCACTGACGAAAATCCAGAGGAGATCGTGATCGTTATTCGCGTAAACAGTTAAAAATGCACCATACTAGTGCGCTTGAGATACGTTGTGCACTAGTATGGTGCAGTTGCACCCTTTTGGCACGAGCTAAACCGTTGTTTTTCTTGGCATAGAAATTGCTAGTTATTGGCTAGTAGTTTTAATTAACCCTGTTTTCACCGCGTGAGACCAAGCTGGGCCTAGTGCCCAGGCTCTCGGTCGCGCGTTAACCGTAGAGGAACTCGTAACCATGTCAGCTGATGATGCTTTGAAACTGATCCAGGAGACCAAGGCGAAGTTTGTCGATTTTCGTTTCACCGATACCCATGGCAAAGAACAGCACGTCTCCGTGCCGGCTTCTGTCATTGATGCCGAACTTTTTGAAGAAGGAAAAATGTTTGATGGTTCTTCGATTGCCGGCTGGAAAGGAATCAACGAATCGGACATGATTCTGATGCCCGATCCTGCATCGGCGGTTCTCGACCCGTTTATGCAGGACACCACAGTGCTGCTTCGCTGCGATGTGGTCGAACCAGCCACTATGCAGGGTTATGAGCGCGATCCGCGTTCGATCGCCAAGCGCGCTGAAGCTTATCTCAAGTCAACCGGCACGGGCGATGCAGCCTACTTTGGTCCCGAAGCGGAGTTTTTTATTTTTGATTCCGTGCGCTGGTCCAATGAAATGGGAGGCGCGTCGTATCACATCGATTCGGTCGAGGCAGCCTGGAGCTCGGGTAAGGATTACGAGGAAGGCAACATCGGCCACCGTCCGGGCGTTAAGGGTGGTTATTTTCCAGTGCCCCCGGTGGACTCACTCCAGGATGTGCGCTCGAGTATGTGTCTGGCGATGGAGGATATGGGCCTTGCGGTAGAGGTACATCACCATGAGGTGGGTACCGCCGGGCAGGGGGAGATCGGCGCGCGTTTCGATACGCTGGTAGCCAAAGCCGACCAGACCCAGATCTACAAATACTGCATTCACAACGTCGCCCATGCCCATGGCCTGACCGCGACTTTCATGCCCAAGCCTCTGGTGGGAGATAACGGTAACGGGATGCATGTGCACCAATCTATCTTCAAGGGGGGTGACAATGTGTTTGCCGGTGATGAATACGGGGGGCTGAGCGAGACCGCGCTTTATTACATCGGCGGGATCTTTAAACATGCCCGCGCGCTTAACGCCTTTACCAATGCCAGCACCAACAGTTACAAGCGGTTGGTGCCGGGGTTCGAAGCACCGGTCATGCTGGCGTATTCGGCCCGGAACCGTTCGGCATCCTGCCGGATTCCCTACGTCAGCAATCCCAAGGCCCGGCGTGTTGAAGTCCGCTTCCCAGACCCCACTGCCAATCCTTACCTGGCATTCTCAGCTCTGCTATTGGCGGGCCTAGACGGTATCCAGAACCGAATTCATCCGGGTGGCCCGATGGACAAAGATCTGTACGATCTGCCGCCAGAGGAGGAACGCGAGATCGCGACCGTCGCGCATTCTTTTGACCAGGCGCTTGATGCGCTCGACGCAGACCGGGAGTTTCTCAAGGTAGGCGGCGTGATGAGTGACGACATGATTGATGGGTACATTGAACTCAAGATGGAAGAGGTGCAGCGCTTGCGCATGGCCACCCACCCGGCGGAGTTCGACATGTACTACAGCGTCTAAAGTGGGACAGCGGCGGTCCGGCTGATCCCGGGCCGCCTTCCGTTCTGGAATATAATGCACCATTATGGTGCAAACGTGATGATTCCCCCCCAGACCGATGAGCACCTGCAGGTACTGGAGGCACTGGCGACAGCCGTGCTGGTGGTTGGTATGGATCGCCGGATCAGTTTCATGAATCCGGCGGCCGAGAACTTGCTCCAAACGAGCACCCAGCGCGGCATGGGGCGCGATGTGATCGAAATGCTGCCCTTGGGTGTGACGTTACAGGCAGCCCTGATGGCGGCACAGCAGGGCGCAACCACGACGTTACGGGAGGAAACCCTCGTGCGCCCGGGAAACGCAGAAGAACTGAGTGTCGACTGCACGGTTTCACCATTCAGTGCGCGCTCTGAAAGTGGCTCTATGATCATTGAACTCAACCGGGTAGATCAACTGACACGCATAGCGCGCGATACCTGGGTGCATGAGCGCCAGGATGCCCTGAATCAGATCGTTCGGGCATTAGCGCACGAGATCAAGAATCCCCTCGGAGGGTTGCGCGGTGCCGCGCAACTGCTCGATCGCGAACTGCCGCGCCGGGAACTGCGTGAATACACCTACATCATCACCCACGAGGCAGATCGCCTCAGCGGCCTGGTCGATCGTCTGACCGGTGGTTTTCATGTCATGGATCACGAGCCATTCAATCTGCATGCTGTGCTCGAGCATGTACGCAAACTGATACTGGTCGAGATCCCTCAGGGTATCCAGTTTGAGCGGGACTATGACCCGAGTATCCCTGAGATCTGCGGTGATCGAGCGCAAATGATCCAGGCCGTGCTCAACGTTGTGCGCAATGCAGTACAGGCCATGAACAATCGTGGCCAGATTAACCTACGTACCCGGGTTCGGCGCCAGTACACCCTGCGTAATCAGCGTCACCGCTTGGTGCTGGAGGCGTCTATCACGGATAACGGGCCCGGAATCGAACCGGAACTGATTGGCCGGGTGTTCTTTCCGATGGTGACGGGGCGAGCCGATGGCACGGGGTTGGGCCTGGCGCTTGCCCAGGAGATTGTCCACCGCCACGATGGCCTGATTGAGTGCACGAGCCAGCCGGGACATACCTGTTTTACGTTGTACCTGCCGGTGAAGGCATCCCAGTGAGTACGACTCCCACAGTCTGGGTGGTGGATGACGATGCCTCGATTCGCTGGGTACTGGAAAAAGCCCTGACCAGTGCCGGCTTTGCGCCGACGCTTTTCGATAACGCGGACGATGTCTTGAGCCGTGCCCGACTCGGCCCACCCGATGTCATCGTGAGCGATATCCGTATGCCCGGTACCAGCGGCCTCGAGTTGCTTAAAGCCCTGAGCGATGAGTTACCGGATTTGCCCGTGATTGTCATGACTGCGCATTCAGATCTGGATAGCGCGGTGTCAGCCTACCGGGGTGGTGCCTTTGAGTACTTGCCTAAGCCCTTTGATCTCGAGGAGGCAGTGGCCCTGATAGGACGGGCCCTAGAGAAAAGAGCAGGGCAGGATGTGCCGCTACCATCTCAGCCGCCCGGTAGTGACATGATCGGCGAAGCCCCCGCCATGCAAGCCGTGTTTCGCATGATCGGGCGCCTGGCTGGCTCGCATATGAATGTGCTGGTTTGCGGGGAATCTGGCACCGGCAAAGAACTGGTCGCGCGCGCGATTTACCGGAACAGCCCCAGGGCTGATCAGCCCTTTGTCGCTATCAATACGGCAGCCATCCCCGCCGAACTTCTGGAGTCAGAACTCTTCGGCCACGAAAAGGGTGCCTTTACGGGCGCCCAGGGACAGCGCCAGGGCCGCTTTGAGCAGGCTGCTAGAGGAACCCTGTTCCTGGATGAAATCGGCGACATGCCGCTGGAATTGCAGACCCGGCTGCTGCGGGTGCTCTCCGACGGCACCTTCTTTCGGGTCGGGGGTCACGAGGAGATCGCCGCAGATGTTCGTGTTATTGCCGCGACCAACCAGGAACTTGAGCAGCGGGTTCAGGACGGCCGTTTTCGGGAAGACCTGTACCATCGTCTTAACGTGATCGGTATCCAGTTGCCGCCGTTGCGTGAACGCAGAGAAGATATCCCCGCGCTGGCCCAGGCTTTTTTGGATCAGGCAGCGAATGAACTGCATGTGGAGCCCAAGCGGCTCGAGGCAACCGTCATGGATAAGCTTTGTCGTGCACCCTGGTCGGGTAACGTGCGCGAACTGGAGAACCTGTGCAGACGCCTGATGGTTGTGGCACCCGGGCGGATGGTGACGTCGGCCGACCTGCCCACCGGGTTTGGCGCCAAGATGGGATCAGATGATTCACCAGAAACCTGGCAGCAACTGTTAGGTCATGCTGTGGCCGATCGCCTGTCCAGTGGCCAGAAAAACATCCTTTCGGAGATAGGGCCGGATTTCGAGCGTGTGCTGCTACAAACGGCGCTCAGTTTTACCGGCGGGCGCAAACAGGAAGCAGCACGTTGGCTTGGCTGGGGACGCAATACCCTGACCCGCAAACTAAAAGAACTGGGGATGGACTGAACGGACCCGGGCTTAAGACTTATATGCCCATATTGCTGAGCGTCATCATAATGTGATTGAGCACACCGGTGGTACGTGGGTGCTCGACCTCCAAGTGGCGTATTGACTCGCGAACGTTTTGGACCAGGGTATCGTGATCTTGGGGATCTGGTGCTTCCAGGCGTGCTTCTAAATCCGTGACGAGCGTCGTCAATCTTTCACGGGCACTGTGATCAGATTCGGGTAACTGCGCAATTTCTTCTCGCAACTGGTTGATCAGTTGTTGTAGGTTCTTTTCGGGCATCAGCCTGATGAAACTCCGGTTCGTGCACTTACGCCACCACATTATACTTTCGCTATCCACTCAGATTGCGGAGCAGATCAGGAAATTCCATGACAGGGTTAAAAGAGAAAACGGCGCTGGTGACCGGGGCCAGTTCGGGTATTGGATTGGCCACGGCGCAAATGCTCAGCACTGCCGGGGTGCGGGTCATCGGCTGCGCCCGGCGCCTTGATCGGCTGCAAGCCAAGATGGATGCCTTGCCCGGACCGGCACTGGCCATGGAACTGGATGTGGCAGATGCGACTGCCGTGGCTGGCTTACCCGGCCGGTTGCCGCAAGATTGGCAGGCGGTAGACATCCTCGTGAACAATGCGGGCAGCGACGTCGGGGGACGTCAGCCTTTTCATCAAGGTGATATCAATCAGTGGGCAGGCACCATCCAGACCAATGTCACCGGTTTGATGCGGGTCACCGCGGCGTTGCTACCCGGCATGCTCGAGCGTCGGCAGGGGCATATCGTGAACCTCGGCTCAACTCAGGGGTTGGTGCCCATGGCGGGTTGCGGTGCCTATGCGGCCAGCAAGTTCGCAGTGCATGGTTTTACGGAAACGTTGCGCCAGGAGTATGCAGGCACGGGTATCCGGGTCTCGGAAGTTTTGCCCGGAATGGTCAAAACCGATTTTGCCCAGACGCGTTTTTCCAGCGTGCGCCGTGGTGAAGCGTTTTATCAAAATTACGGGCAGTGCCTTGAAGCCGAAGATATTGCCCGTTCAGTCCTGTTCGTACTTGAGCAGCCGCCTCACACCGTAATCGCACAGATCGTCATCGCTCCGGATAACGCTGGATAAGCGGGAGTTGGCCAACATGCCTCCAAAGTTATCGCGGAGATCTTTCCTAAGCATCGGGGCCGCGACGGTCGCAGGGGCGGGCGCACTCAGTTGGATTTACCTGTCCCGAAAAGGAGCAAAAGAAGCGACCGGCCTGGTTGCTGACCCCGCGGGCATCATCGACCTGCCGCCAGGTTTTTCTTACCGGGTGCTTCAGCGCGAGGGGGACACCATGAATGATGGGTTCAAGGCGCCCTCTGCGCCCGATGGCATGGCCTGTTTTTCGGGAGAGCAGGGCACCTGGGTCGTCTTGCGTAACCACGAAATTCACCAGGGCAAACCGGCAGATCCCCGATTTGCGGTTGCGCCAGATCGGGGCGGCGGCGTGAGTCGATTGGTCATCGACCAGGCCAGTGGCGCGTTGCGCTCAAGCAATTTCGTACTGACCGGCACTTCGCGAAACTGCTCGGGTGGGCCGACCCCCTTTGGTTGGCTGAGTTGTGAGGAGGTCGAGGAATCTGGGCATGGTTATGTCTTTCTATGCGACCCCCGTGCTGCCACCCTGCAGGCCCCACACCCGTTGCCGGCGCTGGGACGGTTTCCTCATGAAGCAGCCGCTTTTGACCCAGGTTCGGGTATTACATACCTCAGTGAGGACACATCTGAGAGCGCCATTTACCGCCATGTACCAGACCACCTCGATCGACCGTTTGTGGGCGGACAGTTGCAGGCACTGAAAGTGTCCAGTCAGGATCGTTTTGATCTTTCCCAAGACCGGCAGGTCGGCGACCAATTTGCGGTTGAATGGGTGAACATCGCTGATCCAGATGCCACCGATACGCCCACCCGGTTTCAGGCCCACGATCAGGGTGCAGCTGTCTTATCGCGGGGCGAGGGAGCCTGGTTTGACAGGTCAAGCGTATATTTGTGTTCCACCGATGGTGGCCCGATTGGCGAAGGACAGTTGTATCGACTCGATATTGCCGACCCTGCAAAGCCTGACACCTTGATGTTGTTAGCCCAGGCAGAAGAGGGCGGAGATTTCGATCGCCCCGATAACATTACCGTGTCACCGTGGGGCGACATCTTTCTGGCGGAAGATGGCGATTCACCCAACGGGGTGCGGGTGCTCAAGCCCGACGGCCGCCTGTTGTACTTCGCGCGCAATGCCATCAAAGGGGGTAAAAGTGAGATCACTGGGGTCTGTTTTTCGCCGGATGGCCAATGGCTGTTTCTGAATATCCAGTGGGAGGGACTAACCCTGGCCATTACGGGTCCTTTCACAAACTGGTCCTAAGAAAGCCAGCAAGACGGGGCAGATATACCGCCAGCCCAGTCACGTTCAGAACAGTACCGGGCGCACTGACACATTGCCGGATCGCGTTTTCAGATAGATATTGTTGTAGCCCAGGCGGAAAGGCAGATGACACGAACGCGAAACAAGCGTGAAACGAGAGAGGGCACATGAAAAATTACTCGCAGGT
>CESR01031900.1_pt1 | contig 26098 bp, 15 predicted proteins | sample 356351 | NCBI WGS metagenome assembly CESR01 (sample SAMEA2622149, study PRJEB7988) | marine metagenome | isolation source: saline water (ENVO:00002010), including | reverse complement strand
CTATCCGATCGGCTTGTTCCCGCGGTGATGTCTCGACTGAGTGCGGACTGCGTTACTCCATAATTTAAGGATGAGTCTCCATGAGTATTACTAAGTTCCTCACCGGTGTGGCACTGGTCGCTTTACCGGCGTTACTTGTCGTACCTGCCCAAGCGCAAACCGGCCAGATTGTTGGTCAGGTGACCGACGGCCAGTCGGGAGCACCTCTCAGTGAGGTCCAGGTTTATATACCTGGCACCGGGCTCGGCTCACTCACACGACAGGACGGTCGCTATATCCTGCTCAACGTGGCGCCAGGCACATATGAACTTACCGGAGAACGCATTGGTCTCGGGGCCGTGACGCAACAGATCACGGTCGCTGCGGGCCAGACGCTCCAGGCGGATTTCACGATGGCTTCGGTGGCACTCGGCCTAGATGAGATCATCGTCACTGGTACAGCCGGGGCATCCAGACGGCGTGAGATTGGGAACGTTGTGTCTCAGCTCAATGCCGTCGACGTACCGGACGCACCCCTGAGCATTACCGATATGCTCCAAGGAGTTGCACCGGGCCTCGAACTATACGGCGGTGGTGCGGTCGGCCAATCTAAGATCATCCGACTCCGTGGTGTTAACAGCGCGGCGCTCAACGATCACCCGATGATCTACGTGGACGGCGTACGCATCAGGAGCAGGCCGTTTCCGGACGCGAACCCGCCCGACCGTCGCGGCGGCCGGAGTGGCAACATCGCGGTCAGTCCACTCGACCAAATCAACCCCAGTGACATCGAACGGATCGAGATCATCAAGGGCTCGGCAGCTACCACACTCTACGGCACCGAAGCCTCGGGCGGCGTGATCCAGATCTTCACGAAACAAGGCAGAGAGGGTGCGCCCACGTGGACCGCAGAGGTCACGACAGGGACCCAGTGGGCCCGCGCATTCGGCGTCGACGACTCCGGTCCTTCCTACCAAGGAGAGACTGACGTCTCGTACAACTTCATGGAGCACTGGCTTTGCACCGGTCCCCTTAAGTGCGGTGATTATGCGAACCAGGCCTACAACCAAGGCTACTTGCTCTCCGTCCGTGGGGGCACGTCAGACGTTAACTATTTTGTCTCCGGATCGTTCGGAGACCAGCAGGGCTACCAGACGAACGATACCGAGAAGGCGTACACGACCCGCGCGAACCTCACCTTCTCTCCGGCGGCCAACCTGAATATCCAGTGGAACACGATGTACTCAAACACCGCCCAAACCCACACCGGCGGACAGAACAACGCCCAGGGCATCACGCTGAACGCGTTCCGCCAGGAGCGGAACTACTTCGGCACGGGTGACCCAGCTGCTCTCGATGAACTCATGGATCAGAAGATCGCTGAGGACGTCGAGCGCTTCACGACAGGCATAACGGTGACGTACTCCCCGATCGCCAACCTCACGAACCGCTTCGTCGTCGGCTACGACTGGGGGGCGCGCGAACACCGGAATCTCCGACCGTTCGGTTGGATGCAGACACCGGAGGGCAAGCTCCTTAACAACACATTCCAGAACCGCGTGCTTTCACTGGACTACGTCGGATCGTACTCGCTTGATATCATGGACCAGCTCACTGCCAACATCTCGTGGGGCGGCCAGGCGGTCGGCGACGACGTGCGCTCCGTCGAGGGCTTCGGGGAGAACTTCCCCGGCGCCGCGGATCCGACGCTCAACTCGGCGGCCGCGACGATTTCATTTGAGAACCGCACGAAGATTTGGAATTCAGGCTTCTTCTTCCAGAATGTCTTCGACATCGCAGACAAGTACTTCCTCACAACCGGAGTGCGTATCGACGGTAACAGCACCTTCGGTGAAGGCTTCGGGCTCGCAGCGTATCCGAAGGCCAGTTTTTCTTGGATTCTTTCAGATGAGTCCTTCTACCCCGACATCGGTGAGATGAAGTTGCGCTTCGCATACGGTCGGTCTGGTCGCGCACCGGGACCGTTCGACAAGGTCCGCACGTGGTCCCCGCAGGGGCTAGCCGGTATCCCAGCCTTCGTACCGGCGAACGTCGGTAACCCCGACATCGGTCCGGAGGTCACCACGGAGATCGAGGGAGGCTTTGATGCCTCGTTCTTCGATAACCGTGTTTCCCTCGGGTTTACGTACTACGACCAAGTCACGGACGACGCACTCTTCGGGATCCCGCAGCTTCCTTCCAGCGGCTTCTCGAGCAGCCGGCTCACCAACATCGGGAAATTGGGGAACAAGGGCCTGGAAGCAGAGCTCAATGCCACTGTCCTGCAGATGGGTGAATGGATCGTCGACCTGGGCTTGAGCTACACTGAAAACGAGTCCGAGATTCTTGAGCTGAACGACCCAAGCCTGGAGAACAGCTACCGCAAGGTCGGTTATCCGATCCGCCCGGTTACGAACGAGTTAATCTCTAACCCCACCGCGATAGCGAATTCGAACAGCGACGTGATATTCTGCGAACCGTCGATGCCGTGCTACCAAGGACAAGGAACGAGCGCGAGTCAGTACTTCTACGGCTCCAACCTGCCTACAACGTTTATCAACCCTTCAATCACGGTCCGGGTACCCGGGGGCATTTCTCTTTCCGCCCGCGGCGAATACAAGGGCAACTTCTACATGAACGAGCAGGTGTTCGCGATCGGTCGTAGCGTAAGATCGCCACTCTGCTACCCCTACTATGTCACTCCAGGGACCTCGAATGAACTGAAGCCGGACATCCCGGCAATCTGGTATGCGCGCTGCAACCGAGCCGATTCCGAGGGCTACGTTTGGGATGCCTCATTCTTCAAGCTGCGTAGTGCGTCAGCGAGTATCCCGATGAACTTCCTGTTCCCGGAACGGTTCAACACTTCGACGCTGACGATCGCGCTCAACAACTCATACCTCTGGATGAAGGAGATGCCCTTCATGGATCCAGAGACAAGCGCGGACCCAGGTGGTGGCCCGCAACAAGCATTCAATTTCGAGGAGACGGTGCCCCCACCGATCTCGTTCCGTATTTCCCTCCGGGTCACGTTCTAAGGAGAGCGACAATGAAAGCGAAAATAATGAATAAGAGATTCGCGATGGGCGTCGCTCTCACGGCTCTAGTGGCATTCACTGGAGCGTGCGATGTGGTGAACCCCGGACCGATCCAAGACAAGTTCCTCGTCGAGGAAGAGTCACGTGAGGGACTAGTGAACGGCTCGCAGCGCCAGTTGGTCGTGGCACTCGTGGGTGGTAGTTCGATCGCGCGATCGGGCGCGCTCGTAGCCCGTGAGCTGATGCCGGGCGGCCAGATTGGATCACACGGCCACAGCCCGACGCAGCAGGCCGGTCATCTCGATCCAGGTACAGGAAGCGTGTTCTCGACGCTTCAGACGGCACGCTTCATCGGCGAGAAAGCAATCGATCTCTTCGCGGAAGCGGGGGGGGTCAGTGGCGATCTCGTTGCGCAAGCTAACATCTGGGCTGGGTTCTCGAACCGCGTTCTCGGTGAGCACTGGTGTCAGGGTGTAATCGATGGCGGACCGGCGTTTGACGCGACCGACTACCTAACGCGAGCTGAGGGTCAGTTCTCAGCTGCAATGAGCAGCGCGGCGGACGCCACTCTCAAGACGGCTGCACAGGCAGGCCGTGCACAGGTTCGTGCCTACCTCGCGACGTACGGGAAGGCGACCTGGTCCAACGCAGCGTCAGACGCAGCTGCGGTCCCCACCAGCTTCGTGTTTAATGCGGTCACAGATGGGGACAACGCAAGCACGCGTAACTCGCTGTACTATGCGATGGCAGGCATTCCGTACGGGTCCTACTCGATGTGGGGCACGTACTACGGCAACCAGCCGGATCTCACTCAGGCCCAACCGCACACCGAGACCGGGGGCTTCGGCTTCCCACTCGCGGGCACTGGTTACTACGAGACCTCGGGAGATCCCCGCATTAAATGGGAGGCGGACCACCTCCCGTGGGCGGCTGGCTCACTCGACGGGTACGGTCAGGTTTACCGTCAGATCCAGACTAAGTACGCGGGTGTAAGCTCTCCCATCCGCCTCGCCGGTGGAGGCGAGATGCGCCTCATCGAGGCTGAGGCTAAGCTCGCCGGGGGTGATTGGGAGGGCGCTATGACGATTATCAACGCCCTGCGAGCGACCTACACCACGGATGCCACGACACATGTGGCGGCTGGTCAGCCGGTGGCCGCGGTGACCGCGGCGGACGCCACGGAAGCTTGGACGCGTCTCAAGCGTGAGCGCGCGATCGAGCTCTTCTACGAAGCCCGCACCATGCCCGACCACAAACGCTGGGCCCAGAACAGCACTCCTGGTGACCTCGAGCTACCGAACTTCGAGGCGCTCTCCGCACTCTTCAGCACGTGGCCGCGCGGCCTGGATGCAGCACAATCCGGCATTAGCGGGTACACCGGGCGTCAGCTCTGCTACGATATCCCGAACAGCGAGCGGTCCTTGAACACGAACCTCGAAGAGGTCGGTTGATCACAATTAGGTAAATGAGGGTATGTAGCATCGCCGCCCCCTGCTCTCCGGCAGGGGGCGGTTTCCTTTGCTCTTTGGAGTCGCTGTGAATAAGGACCAGTTCAATCACGCAATTCCCCCACGGTGGGCACCGATCTGGGTACTCGCAGCGGTTGTTTTAGTCACCGCGGGATGCCTCGACAACAGCATCACAGGCGTGAGGCCGCTCACGCTGACGCTCACCGTCGAGCCAGCCACAGCTTTGGTAGGCGACTCGATCACCTTTCGGTATGAAGCAACAGGTACTGATCTATCAACCATCCAGTTGGACTACGGGGATGGAGAAACCGGCTCGGTCCCGTCGCTCGGCGCCGGGGCCGTGGATATGACCGGTTTGCTGAAACACGCATATGCCGCGGCCGGGTCGTATGTAGCAACGGGTACGGCATACGACAACACAGGGGCACTCTCCCAGGAAGTCACCGTCCAGATCACTGGCGGCTAGAGCAGCATAGAAAGTGCTCCTTGCGCTCGGTGAGTTGAGCGTAAGATGTTTGCCTAAGGAAGGCAGGGCTCATCCGGATTACCGATATGCCCCCTTATCGCGGTATCAGGGCTCAGAAATATGTTGAACGCCCTGACTGGAATCACTTAGACGATTGCATCACGAGGCGCCACCATGAAAGTCATCCACATCCTCCTTCTTACTGCTGTACTCGGAGCTGTCTCTGCCACAGATACTCGAGCACAGACCGATCTAGAAACCGCTGTATCACACCTGCAGTTTCGATCGATAGGCCCGGCGCTCATGGGTGGACGTATCGCCGACCTTGCCGTCGTCGAAGCAAAGCCACAGGTGTTCTACGTCGGTACTGCCTCTGGCGGAGTCTGGAAGACCGTGAACCACGGGACCTCCTGGACACCTCTATTCGACGAACAGCCAAACGGATCGATCGGTGACGTCACCGTGCACCAAGCGAATCCAAACCTCATCTGGGTCGGCACGGGTGAGCCGCAAAACCGGCAGTCTTCTCCATGGGGAGATGGTGTCTACAAATCTACTGATGCAGGCAACACCTGGACGCACATGGGTCTAGATCAGACCAAACACGTCGCACGAATTCTGATCCATCCCAGAAATCCTGACGTTGTGTACGTCGCAGCAGTGGGGGATCTCTGGGGACCCAACGAAGAGCGCGGTGTTTACCGCACTCAGGACGGCGGTCAGACGTGGGAGAACATCCTTTTTATCGATGAACATACCGGTGCGATCGATATGGCCATGGACCCGGGCGACCCCAACACGATCTTCGCGGCTATGTACCAGCGACGACGAACGGGCTGGGGGTTCAATGGAGGCGGACCCGGAAGCGGTCTTTATCGTTCAACGGATGCGGGAGAAAACTGGATCGAACTCACTGAAGGACTACCTGAAGGAGACAAGGGCCGGATCGGCATCGATGTATTCCGACAAGACGGTAATGTGGTGTACGCCCTGGTTGAGGCTGATGCACGCCGGGCGGGAGGGGGTCGTGGAGGACGCGGCGGCGGCGGCGGAGCTGCACGCAGTGGCCTGTTCCGTTCCCTTGACCGCGGTGATACCTGGGAGAAGATGTCCAACACGAACCCGCGGCCGATGTACTATTCCCAAGTGCGGATTGATCCGAGTAACTCTGACCGCATCTATGTGCTCGGGGGCTCACTTATGGTGTCAGATGATGCCGGGCGATCATTTCGGAGCGACGGTGCTACACAAGTCCATGTCGATCACCACGCATTATGGATCAACCCCAATGATCCTGATCATCTTATTCTAGGAAGCGATGGCGGCGTGGCCGCGTCATGGGATGGAACTGGACACTGGCGGATGTTCGACAATATCCCGCTCGGCCAGTTCTATACCATCTCCTATGACATGCGTGACCCCTATTACGTCTGCGGAGGACTTCAAGACAACAACCCCTGGTGTGGACCATCCAACACCAGATCGTTCCATGGCATCCGTAACCAGGATTGGTACGAGACTGCATACGGCGACGGATTCTGGACGGTGGTTGACCCGACCGATTCTACAATCGTCTTCTCGGAGTCTCAGGGCGGCAATATGAACCGCTACGATCTAATAACGGGTGAGAAAACCGCGATGCGTCCAATTACTGGACCGCGCGCAGATGGTGATACCACCAAGGCATACCGGTTTAATTGGAATTCCCCTCTTCTGATTTCCAAGCACGATCCCTCCACCATATACCTGGGGGCGAACTACCTCATGCGCTCACGTGACCGAGGGATGACGTGGGAAGAGGTCGGCGGGATAGATCTCACCAAGAATATCGACCGGGACACGCTAAGAATCATGGACGTACCCGGTTCAGAACCACAGATGTCCATCCATGATGGAACTTCAACATACGGTAACCTCACCACTGTTAATGAATCTCCGATAACCTCCGGTGAAATTTGGGCGGGTACCGACGATGGAAATGTTCAAGTAACCGTGGATGATGGAGCCACATGGGAAAACGTAGTAGATAACATCCCAGGACTTCCTGGACGCACATACGTGAGTCGTGTCGCACCTTCCGCCCACGCCCAGGGGCGTGCTTATGCCACGTTCGACGGGCATCGGAATGGGGACTTTGCCCCGTATGTGTTTGTGACAGAAGACTACGGACAGAGTTGGCGTTCGATTGCGGCAGGCCTGCCAAACGGTTGGTCGGTCAACGTAATCACTGAACACCACCGCACTCCGGAGCTCCTCTTCCTTGGCAATGAGATTGGCGTCTACATGTCGATTGATCGGGGTAAGCATTGGACGCGTATCAAGAGCAATCTGCCGGTTGTGCCCGTTGATGATCTCGCAATTCATCCGCGAGAAAACGATCTTATCGTTGGCACGCATGGGCGGAGCGCGTGGATCTTAGCTGATGTCACTCCGCTCGAGCATTTATCTGCAGAGCTACTCGTTGAGGCCGGGCAACTCTTTCCCCAGAAGCCCGTTACGATGTGGGCACAAAAAGGAGATTGGCCGTTCTACGGAGCTACATACTCTGCTTCAAATCCTCCACGTGGTGCACTAATCCGTTACTACCTGAGTGACGACCAAGAAAAGGGTGATCCAGCTAGAGATTCCGTAGCCCAGGAATCGGAAAACGAAGAATCAGAACCTGACTCAGAAGGATTTTCTCTTACGATCGAAGACGCCCGAGGGGAGCATATCCGAACACTGACCACGCCTAGTTCTTCAGGGATCAATGAGGTGGTATGGGATTGGCGTTACGATGCACCTTACGAGAGGGATGAAGCACCTAATGAAGGGGGCGGTGGCTTCGGAGGAGGGCCGCCCCAGGGACCCATCGTACTTCCGGGAACATACACAGTGACGATGGACGTGCGGGCCCAAAGCTACTCGACCACAGTTGAGATTAAGGCAGACCCCCGACGTCCCATGACTGACGCGAATCGAATGACTCGCCAAGAAGCACTAATGAGCCTGCATACACTAGCGAAGCCCATTTACGAGGCGACCGAGGCAATGGAACGCTTGGCGGGCCAACTCACTGAAGCAAGTGATCTTATCTCTGAACATGACGAGTTACCGGAAACTTTAACTACTGAACTTGAAGCACTCGAAGATGATCTCTCTTCAATACAGAGCGAACTCGGAACAGTCAGAAGCAATGCTGGAATCGCTGCCGATATTCAGGCGTCTTCCACACTGCCCACATCTGATCAACTTTGGCAGGTGGATGAAGCTTGGGATGCAATGCCTAATCTACTTGAGCAACTTAACGAACTGATTTTGAACCGCCTTCCAGCCTTCTACACGATGCTGGATTCAGAGGGTGTGCGACCCCATCCTGGTGATGCAATCACACTACCCTCAAGGCGACGACGCAGATAAACCCCCAAATAGGAAAGCTGGATATGGAACAAGCACATTTGTCCCTGACTAAGAAATTTCGAGCACTCACGATCGTCAGTGCAATGGCATTTGTTTGTCCCATTGGAGCTGCTGGACAGGCAACCCCTCCCTCAGAGCCACCAGCCGAATGGAGGGCCACCGCGATTGACTACTCAAATGTGCCCTACCCCTACCCGGTCGAATATCTCGACGTCAGTCTGAATGGAGAGGACTACCGGGTTGCCTATATGGACGCAGCACCAGTAGGCCAACCGAATGGGCAAACCGTAGTAATGTTTCATGGGATGAACTTTTTCGCGGCTGCATTCGGAGTCACGATGAAAGCACTCACCGAAGCAGGTTTCCGTGCGATAGCAGTCGACCGACTCGGCTATGGACGCTCGTCCAAACCTACCATCCACTACAACCTCCACATGCCCGCACGGCACACGAAAGCACTTCTCGACGAACTTGGTATTGAGCAGTCAGCAATTATTGGTCATTCGATGGGGGGAATGGTTGCGACGCGCTTTGCTTCCACCTATCCCGAGATCACCACTCACGTGGTGATGGTTAATCAGATTGGGTTAACAGACTCACGACATGGTCGTGCATGGACTGATCCTGAAGCAGCATATCAGAGCGCACTAAGAACAAACTACAGATCCGTGCTGTCAGGACATGTGCGCTATTATCCTCTAGGATGGAAGCCGGAATATCTGAAATGGGTGAAGTATCAGTACGGTCTGACTTTGAGCGGCCATTGGCCACAGATGGCCAAGGTCAGGGCCGCCCAACGTCAGATCTTGTTCGAGGATCCCGTAGTCTATGAATGGCAACATATTGCTACCAAGGCGCTAGTCATCGGTGGAGCGGAAGACAGGCTGGTTAGTGATTATCCTGCAGCTGCACGACATGTGGCCGAAGAACTACAGAACGCTGAGTTGTTTATCTTCCCGGAGATTGGACATGCCCCAGCATTCGAGATCCCTGATCAGTTTCATGCCGAACTCATTCGTTTCCTGAGATCAGACCCGAATGAACCAGCTGACCAAGAATGGCGCGCGAGCGATGTCGGTCGGCGTTGATATGTAGAGAACTCTAGGAGATCAGCGCAGACCTCGGAAAAAATCGCGTATATCACCAACCAACAACTCAGGTTGTTCCAGTGCGGCGAAATGCCCTCCACGAGGCATAATCGTCCAGTGAACGATGTTGTACTGGGCCTCTGCCCACTTGCGCGGTGTAAAGCTGATCTCTTTCGGGAAGATCGCAGCTCCAGTTGGGACTTCTATAAAACCGACTGGTCGAGTTGGCGGCGTCCTCCGTGACTCATAGTAGATCCTACTCGCTGAAGTAATGGTTTGAGTTACCCAGTAAAGAGTGACGTTGGTGAGTAGCTGATCCTTGGTGAACACACTCTCGAGATCACCATCATGGTCACTCCAGCCGTGGAACTTCTCGACAATCCAAGCAGCTAACCCGGCCGGAGAGTCATTAAGCCCGTAACCTAAAGATTGAGGTTTCGTACCCTGCAGGCTTTGATATGCACTTTCATTCGCGAACGCGCGGGCACGCTCTTGCCTGAGTTCCAGTTCCTCAACCGGAACCCCCGCCGCGGGATCCACTACCCCTCTTGGCGGTCCACCCAAAACGAAATTGGAATGCAATCCAATCAAGCGATCAGCGTAATTCCCTGCTAAGACTCGACCGATAATCGCGCCCCAATCACCTCCCTGTGCTCCGTAGCGCTCGTAGCCCAATCGTTCCATCAGCGAGGCCAAAACATCTGCCATTCGCTCCGGATTGTATCCGCGGTCTTCAGGTTTATCAGAAAATCCGTACCCTGGCAGAGAAGGGATCACGACATGGAACGCGTCCGCCGGGTTCCCTCCATACGCTTCAGGATTGGTCAATGGACCAATGATATCAACAAACTCAACAAATGAACCTGGCCAACCGTGAGTGAGGATTAGCGGGATCGCACCATCAACCGGGGAACGCTCATGGATAAAATGGACATCTAAGCCATCGATCGCCGTCTTGAAGTGATCAAAACCGTTGAGTTTCTCCTCTTGGTCTCGCCAATCGAATTCGTCCTTCCAGTACTCTATAAGTTCTCTCAGATATTCTCGGTTCGTGCCATAGTCCCATCCAGTTCCAGGGATTTGGTCCGGGAGGCGCGTCCGCACCAGCCGATCGTTCAAGTCTGTGAGCACTTCATCAGACACTGAAATATCAAATGAGCGGATCTCTTCGGCATTCATTATCGAATTATCTTCGGGATCGGAGTCAGCTGTGCATGCTGTAAGCATCCCGAACACGACCAGAACCAGAGCAGAAATTACGATCCTATTTCGGATAGGCTTACTGTACTTTTCCATAGTTACCTCAGTTTTGGAGGGCAAACACCCAGATAACGCCACCCTCCGGTACAAATGTCTCGGTGCCAAGATCTCGATTGATGCGGCGGGTCATCGATGCTGCATCCACACCCCAACCTGACTGCACCGCAATATATTGGACGCCGTCGATCATATAGGTCGACGGTACGCCAATAATGCCTGAGTTCGTCCTGTGCTCCCAGAGTTGGTCTCCAGTTCGCGCGTCGAACGCTCGGAAATTGCGATCTGTCGTGCCTCCCATGAAAACCAAGTTGCCAGCCGTCGTGAGGACTGGGCCCCAGTTAGGGGACTCAAACTCCCGTGTCCAAACCTCCTCACCCGTACTCATGTCCCAAGCCTGGAGTTCACCGATATGTTCCGCCCCAGGCCAGACTGTCATCTGTGACTCAGCACCCGTAAAACTTCGACCCGGCTCGTACTCTATTTCCCTACCCAAGATCGATCCACATAGATTTTCATTGACCGGGATATAGAGAAGTTCAGTTCCTGGATTGTAGGCCGCAGGCGGCCAATCTTTTCCGCCCCAAAGCGATGGACAAAAAGGCGCCCTGAAGCCTATGCCTGGCTTCTTCTGTTCGTCATAACTGGGGCGCCCGCTCTCCGGATCGATACTTGTAAAAACATCCTGGCGCACGTATGGCCAAGCATCCACGAACGAGATTTCATCAGCGCTACGTTCGAGCAGCCAGAGGTATCCATTGCGACCTGGGTGCACGAGTGCTGGAAAGACACGACCCTCTCTCTCAACATCAATGAGTAGAGGGGTTGAAACTTCATCCCAATCCCAAGAGCCGTTCCAGTGATATTGATGGTGGCCGACTAGTTCACCCGTTTCAATATCCAAGGCAATCACGGAGTTGGTATATAAATTATCACCTGGACGTGCGTCGCCCATCCATGGACCGGGATTCCCTGTCCCCCAGTAAGTAAGCCCTAGGTCAGGGTCATAGTGTCCTGTGAGCCAGACGGCAGCACCGCCTGTGCGCCAAGAATCACCTGGCCAAGTCTCGTTACCCGGCTCCCCCGGGGCAGGTATCGTATGCGCTCGCCACACTTCTTCACCTGTCTCAGTATCGAGTGCGACAACAAAACCACGGATTCCGAGTTCGCCCCCTGAGACACCTACCATGACCTTTCCCTCTGCGGTCAGTGGTGCAAGCGTCATGTAATATCCCGCAGCGTTATCAGCTACAGAAGCATCCCAGACCACTTCACCACTGGTCGCGTCAAGAGCGACGACCTTCGCATCGAGCGTAGCCGTAAAGACCTTATCCCCATACAGCGCGACACCACGATTCGTGTAGTGGTATGCGATCGCATCTTCCGCGAGCTCGTGCTGGTATAACCAAAGCAAATCCCCGGTCCGGGCATCAATCGCGATCACCTGATTCCCAGGTGTCGTCACAAACATGATCCCGTCATTGACGATGGGTACTGCCTCGTGCCCACCGTTGACACCTGTTGAGAAAGCCCAGACAGGAACGAGTGACCCTACGTTTTCACTATTAATCTGTTCGAGGGGGCTATACCCCCATCCATCATACGTACCACGGTAGAAGAGCCAGTTCTCAGGCTCTGGTTCCTTCAGCCGTTCGTCCGTAACTGGCCTATATGATGCTGTGGACTGCTGGGCTATCACTGGCCCTGGCACAATCAGGACAAGCAAGAGAATCAATCGGATAGCTACCAAGTATCGATCTAGCTTCATTATCTATTCCTGTATGATATGCTTGAGTTTTCGATCATGGACTGCGGAAACCAACCCGGCCAGTGAAGCCACCGGCGACTACTAACTGACCATCTACAAGCTTGAGTGGGAGAGCAGCGAGTCGCCGACGCGCAGGGCCCTCTGTGACCTGTCCGTTATCCGTCGGATCAAACTCTGAGTCATGGCACGGACAGATCAGACGGCGATTCTGGGTGCTCCAATCGCTAATGTCACAACCCTCATGTGTGCAAATTGCTGAGTACGCGACGATTCCCTCTGCAGCATGATGAGCTGTCTCCTCGCTAAGACTCATCGGGTCCAGACGGACGAGTATGATCTGATCAAGTCTTGACGCATCAGACGCACCATGAGCGCCATCAGCATCCCCCGCATAGGCGAAAATCTGGGGGCCATCTAGAGGGACATCGGCCGATGTAACAACCTCACCCTTGCGGACTCCGAGCGCGAATACAAGCAGATCCCCCTCAGCTGGGTGTTCATGTTCGTCTGGTGAAGGTGCTCTCTCGGGTTCTGGATCCAGTTGCGGGCCTTGAGCCGGTGGTGGCCCTGGCATCTCTCCGACCGGACCCCCTCCCCCTGAGGCTGGAGTGCAGTCTGTGAGCGCTGAAGCAAGTCCAAGGCCCACAAAAGCCTTTACCGCATTGCGGCGATTCATGGGTGCTTCCGTTTCCCGACCGTTAATTTCGGTCATGAGGAATCTCTCATAGTTCTCCTTATAACCCATACCGTCCCGAATAACGCCTGATTACACGATATTCTATACTCCCAGGGAGCCCCTGCACACTTAACACATCCCTATCTCTCGCTACTTAGGATACCTATCACATTACCTTTCAAAACACACCCTACCCTTGAATTTCAGCCAAATAGAGAGTAGCATGCCCATAGCATTATGGGGGAGTTGTAACTATTAAGGTTTCTTCTTGTTGGGGGGAAGCAATTATGGCGACCAGGTTTGTGCACATGTCCGACTACCGTCTGTTCTCTGGAGCCCTAGTTCTGGCGTTTCTTGCCGTGCTCGCGGTCCCAGGCCAGACGCTGTCAGCCCAGGAGGCAGGCGTGGACGAGGACGTCACATATACGCGTGACATCGCGCCGATCTTACAGCAGAACTGTCAGATCTGTCATCGTCCGTCTTCCGTAGCACCAATGTCGTTCATGGACTACCGCGACGTTCGACGTTATGCCCGACGGATCAAGGATCAGGTTGCACGGCGATTGATGCCTCCTTACCACTACGACACTGGTAACGGCATCCAGGATCTCAAGAATGACTGGAGACTGACCGATGAAGAGATCGGAGCCATCGTTGCTTGGGTCGACAATGGCACTCCGGAAGGGGATCTGGCGGACATGCCAGAAGCTATGGTTTGGCGTGACGAACAGATGTGGCAGCAGGAAGAACGGCTAGGACCACCACACCATGTCATCAAGACTGATCCGTTCGATGTCCCAGCCGAGGGCGGTGACATGTGGTGGCGCCCAATTGTGCCGACTGAAGTGACTTCAGACAGATGGATCCGGGCTATGGAAGTAAGACCCTCCTGGCCCGCCGGACGTCAGGTCGTGCACCATGCCAACCCTAAACTCCTTCGGCTCAAGGAAGACGGCGACTTTCAACCATTGGGCAACCTTTCCGAATATGCCATGGGCAAGATCGGGGAGATCGTTCCTGAAGATGCGGCCCGGCTAATAAAGCCAACTGACATGATCGAGTGGGATACGCACTACTACCCCATGGGCTTTGACGTTCCCGGTGACCAGATTGAGCTAGGTATTTGGTTTTACCCAGAAGGTTATGAGCCTGAGTTCACACAAAACCTGAGACTCTATCCACTTCAGGGAGACATCTTCCTAGAGCCCGGTGGTACGTCTATGACACAAGGGTTTTATCGTTGGGACCACCCAGTCCGGATCGACAGCTTCCAACCCCACGGACATGTGCACCTCCACGGGATGTCGATCAAGGCGATCTTCCCAGATGGCAGACAAGAAGTCCTTAGTATGGTCTCAGATTTTGATGCCAGATGGCATCACAGCTACATCTTTGATGATGACAAATCTCCTCTGCTGCCGGCCGGTACCGTCCTCGTAATGACCGGCTGGTATGAAAATAGCGCGGACAACCCGCTTACCGACTCTGAGATGTTCTATGCACGCGGCAGCCGCTCGGTGGACGAGATGTCACACGCGTGGATCGCGGTGTCGCACTTGGATGATGAGGGCTACGAACGCATCAAAGCTGAAAGAGAAGCGAAATCCAAGGTTACAAGTGATGATGGGGACGGAAGCAACTAGACTCAATCGCATTCAATGGTTCGCCTAAATCAAAGGGCGAAACAAGAAGCAAGTGATCGAAGGAGTCTCCTCCCAGGGGGCTCCTTCGATCACTTTTAGTCCAAAAGAAGAGTGAAGGGAGCAGACATATGGAAACCCGCATGATCCGAGTAAGCCTAGTTCTCGGTATAGCCGTGCTCATGGCAGTTCCGGCATTGGCCCAATACCCAAGCAACTCGCGTTATGGCAATGGATTGAGAATGCCGCTATCGCCCGCACCTACTTCCGGTGAGCCGGTGGGGCCCTTCCTTGAGGGCTGGTTCAGGAATGACGACGGCACGTTCACCCTTTCGTTCGGATACTTCAATTTGAACACCGAACAGGCCCTCGACATTCCGATTGGGCCTGACAATTTCATTGAGCCTGCTGAGTACAATGGTCGACAGCCAACTCATTTCCCTACCGGGCGCTATCGCCGAGACCGTGGTGTATTCGAGGTGACTGTGCCGGCTTCATACGCAGACGGACAACAGCGTGTTACGTGGACAATCACCGCAAATGGCGTGACGCAATCTCTTCCTGCTCGTGTGGGTTGGGAGGCACTCCAGCTCAGTTATGAGCCCAAGGCGATGGGGTCGACACCCCCGATGGTTAGTTTCTCGGCTTCAGGACAAGAGGGTGCGGGCATCTCAGGCATCAGGTCTGAGCGGCTCACGGCAACGGTAGGATCTCCTCTGGAACTAGACCTGTGGGCAAGAGAGGTATCGGTTCGAGATCCTGACTACGTCCGCAACGCTAACGTCAATCCTGCTGTCACCTGGTTCAAGTACCAGGGTCCAGCTGCAGAAGTCACGTTCGATCCTCAACGGATCGCCCTTGCTGAGAAAGAAGGCCAAGCGACCACAATCGCAATCTTCACTGAACCAGGCGAATACGTACTGCGGGCGCGTGTTGACAACTGGCGAGCGAACGATAGCTCCGGTGGCGACCAGTGCTGCTGGACCAACGCGTATGTTCCTGTAAGAGTCACTGCTGGACCACCTGACAGGAACTAGGCTTCCTATCTGGTTATCACCATCAAGCTCGTTAACTGGACTAACCAATAGGGGAAGTCGCATGCAACGCATACTTACCTTCACTGCACTCGTAGTCATAGCAAGTTGTGCGCCACAGGCTGCGAATCAGACTCAAGTAGACGGGACGACAAGTGTCGAGCCATTCAAGGTCGGGACTTTTGAGATCCAGGGCACTCCAACGGTCGGAATCGTCCTTCGCGACGCACTCATCGTGGACCTTGGGGAAGCGAATGCTGCTCTTGAAGCCAATGGGGTATACGACGAAATCGCGATGCCAGACGAGATGCTTGGGCTCATCAGCCGCTATGATGATGAACTCAAGCCACGCTTATACGAAATCGTAAACAACGTGGTGGGTAATGACCTGCTCGGAGCAGACTACGTTCACCGTGTCGAGGACGTGGACATCCTTCCTCCGATCATGTATCCCAGCAAGAACATGAACGCCGCGGTCAACTTCTACACACACGCGTGTGAAGGCTGCACCCCGGAGCAGCTTGCGGCGAGGACCCGGCAGCGACAGGAGAATCGGGGGGTACCGTACCTGTTCCTCAAGCCGACCCGCGGCGCGGTTATCGGCAGCGGCGATGACATCGTGATGCCTTATGGCCGTGACCGAATCGAATGGGAGGTCGAGCTAGCTATCGTATTCGGCCGTGAGGGTAAGTACATTTCTGCGAGTCGAGCCTATGACCACGTGTTTGGGTACATGGTCGCTATGGATGTATCTGATCGCGGAGGGCGTCCTCCGGGTGGTTACGGCTCCGGTCAGGACTGGTTCGTTGGTAAGGGCCATGACACGTTCGCCCCCCAGGGGCCGTGGATTGTTCCAAAGGAGTTCTACGGCGATCCGATGGAGCGACTGCACCAGAGCCTGGTCATCGACGGCGTGACCGTTCAGGAGGCCCAGGCGGGGGACATGATCCACAACATCCCGGAGCTAATCGAGTACGCATCGTCGCTCATCACCGTATTTCCCGGTGACGTCCTGCAAAGCGGAACGTCGGGCGGAACAGGCGCTGGTCGTGTCGAGCGTGCGACAGGCTCTGGGTACCTGCAGGCTGGTGAGACGATCAGCGCCAGCATCGAGGGAATCGGGACGCTAACGCATACCGTTGTCGCTGAAGAGGGCGTTCCGGACGATTTGTCCGGCGCACAGTTACCCCCAACTAGGACATACCGGCCGGGCCGCTGAGAGCTTAGGCCCAACGAAGGCCATCAGGATAAAGCGCCGGCCGGGATATCACCGGCCGGCGCTTTTCTGTTTCAGGGTTAGTACTAGTTGTCGAATGGTGCTCGATTGACCCCAACAGCCCGTGACAAGGACTAGGGATCCTAGTGGAGCCATCAATGGTGTTTTGCATGTTCGGTGAAGTGGCCCGTAAACTAGGTGGCAAGTAGGTAGCGACGGATGTGAAAGTATTGCGATATATCCTTCTTAGTTTGGGGTTTTCCATCGTACTTCATGACACTAACCGGGGCACTGCACAGGATTTATCTCACTAAGAGACTTGGAGGTGGTGATGAACACACAGGTTGATCGTCGACATCTAATTCCGCTCGTCGGACTGCTGATGCTCTTGAGTCAAGTAATGATGCCTTTGGGGGGCACTGCACAGGAGCCAAGTTACGATATCATCCTGAGAGGTGGACGCGTATTTGACGGCGCAGGCAACCCTTGGGTGTACGCAGATATCGCAGTCGACGATGGACGGATCGCTGTGGTAGGGAACCTTGATACAATGAGCGCTGAACGGGAGATCGATCTCAAGGGTCTCTATGTCATGCCAGGCATCATCGATGTGCATTCACATGCTAATAGCGGATTTGATGACGAGGACCCTCGTGCACGCGCTACGATCAACAACCTGATGCAGGGAATCACTACTGTAGTAATCGGTGAGAATGGTAGCGCGTGGAACCGCGATAGTAGTATTGGAGACAAGGCTGAAGAATGGTCGCAGAACGGTATCGGCACGAACGCTGCCATGCTGGTAGGTATCGATAGCGTTCGGCACCAAGTTATCGACAGCCATGATGTAATACCCACCGCCGAAGACCTCATAGAGATGCGTGCACTAGTGCGCGAGGGAATGGAGGGTGGAGCGTTTGGGATTAGCTCAGCACTTGACTATTGGGATGGTCACTTTACGACCACTGAAGAGATCATCGAACTCGCTAAAGAAGCAGCTGATCTTGGTGGGTTTTACTCTAGCCATATCAGGAGCGAGGGGACACGCTCGCTCTGGTGGGTTGAGAGCCATCCATCTCGACGCATCACCCACTTAGATGCAGTGAAGGAGATCATCGAGGTCGGCCGAGTCGCCGATATTCCAGTCCACATCATGCACATCAAATCGACAGGCATTCCAATGTGGGGCAAGAGTCAGACCGCGACAGCGCTTATGGAGAAAGCCAGGGCTGAGGGCATCAATATCACTGCCGATCAGTACCCTTACACATTCTCTAATCCTGATCGTACCACAGAATTGTTCAAGTGGGAGGCCTATCTAGGTGAAGACGGAAGAGGACTCAAGCGACCAGAGCGGATGGCACTTATCAAGGATCGCATGACAAACGACCCCGTGTTTTCCGCTCAGGTAGAGAAGGATGTCTACCATGAGATCCTGGCACGAGGTGGCTCTGATCGTATGTGGGTTACTGAGTTCGAGGCCAACCCAGCCTATGTTGGAAAAACCCTCGACGAACTTGCTACACTCCGCCAGGAAAGCCTTTTCGAAGCTGGTAAGTACCTACAACTAGAAAATACTGCCAGAATCTTATCTTATACCATGATCGAGGACGACCTGGAGCATTACCTGACACGAGACTACATCGCCCCGGCTACAGATGGTGGCGTCGGTGCCAGAACCCACCCTCGTGCCTTTGGAACCTTTCCACGGGTCTTACGACGTTATGTATTCGACAAGCAGGTCATCACACTTCCATTCTTCGTCCGTAAAGTGACAATGCTTCCCGCCAGCATCCTGGGACTGGACAACCGTGGTATGATCAAAGAGGGCTACCAAGCTGACATTATGGTGTTTAACCCGGAAACAATCCGTGATCGTGCCACTTTTGACGAGAATATGTACAGCGAAGGTGTCGAATACCTACTGATTAATGGAAAGTTCTCCATTGATGGTGGCCAGTTCACTGGCGCACTAGCAGGCGAGGTAATACTGCGACGGTAATCTCAAAAGGCACAATGTTGGATGAAAAATATGCACTAGCCTATCGTACCCGTTGGGTACTAGAGGTAGCCATGAACCTGAAACACCTGCAGCGGAGTACTCCCACTCCAGAAGCGCTTAGGCTGTAGCTTTGGTCCTCAAAAGATCTCGGATCTAAAAATGACTACTTCTCGCGGAGACTTCATTCACAAGATGGGCACTGGGCTAGCGTCCTCCAGAATTTCCGATTCTACACTGGCTGATGCGCGTCATGGGGACGGGCAAGAAAGCCTTGCCTCCGGCAACTCTGAGCGACTCCTTCATCAGGACCCGGATCATGTCGAGCCGGCACCGGTTGGGTACGACCGCCTGCCCCTGGAGTGGCATCAAATGAGGACCAGGACCCTCAAGGAGCGCCTGGCCGACTGCGGAGCAGAGGCCGTCTTACTTAATACGGACCAGAACATAGTGTACTTTACCGGCTGCTTCCGTGGGAGCGGCGAGCGGCCCACTTGGTCTCTGTTCCCGACTCAAGAGGAAGATACAGTCTACTGGTATTCCCCAGGTATCGACCGAGACCTCATCGAGTCCTGGTGGTGCACCGAGAATGAATACTATTTCGGATATCCACACGCAGAAGGTGGTTTCCCCAATCGGGGACAAGTGGTCCAAGGACCTACTGTGGACCTGTTCGAATGGATGCTACAGGGGGTCCGTAGCCGTGGACTAGGGGGCAGGACCATCGCTGTAGACTGGTCCCTTTCTGAATCACAGATAGCTAGTGTGAGCAAGGTGATTCCAGGTACCCGCTTCGTGAACGTTCAGGCTGACTGCCTAAGTATGCAGCAAATCAAAACCTCGGAAGAACTGAGGCTCTCACAACGTGCTTATAGATACTTTGACCGGATCCACGCATTTGCTCGGGACTATATCCTTGAACGGGGTACTGACCTTACAGACTTTGAACTAGGCCAAGCCCTGCAGGGATTCGGTATCGAGCTACTCATGAACGATGTCATAGCAGACGGGCGGCCACACTCTGCTGTGGGCATCGAAGTCACATCGAACTATGTAAGGGCCGGCATAGCAAGCGCATATCCGCACCCGAACCAGTTCTTCTATCAAAAGCTCGAGCGCGGACAAACCATGTACGTGAACTGTGACATCAAGCTCGGCGGCATGGGTGGTGAATGTTACCGGAACTATCTGATAGGTCCATGGACCAGTGAACAGGAACGCATGTGGGAGGTCGTAGCGGAAACTATTCAAATTCAAGAAGAGGAGTCGAAGGCAGGGGCTGTCTGCTCAGACATCGCTGCGAAAATCCACCAGCACCAGGTTGATGCGGGTATGGCAGAGTACATCTATCACCGCCCAGCTCACGGTCAAGGCCAGTTCTTTAGTGGCCATCAACCTCCATTCATAGCGCTTGGTGACTACAGTGTGCTTGAGGAGAATATGACGTTCAGTATGGAGCCGGGCTTATACGATGCAGCACGCGGGATCGGGATCAACCCTAGTGACAACCTCCGTGTCATCGCTGATCGTGGTGTCCGCTTCTCTAGCGTACCATTCTCAAAGGAATGGAGCCTCCTAGAGCTATAAGACTAAGAAATTAGTTTATTGATCGATTCAGGACCCTCGAAAAGTACCGCTGCTTAATGAGCTACTGAGGCCTATCACCCTGAATAGCAAACTTTTGCACGCGCCTGCCTGTAGATGCTTCCCCTACGTAAACATTTCCGCGTGAATCGATACTCATCCCATGAGGACGAATAAACTGTCCAATCTGCCGTCCACCTCGTCCGAAATCACCCACGACCTCAAGATCAGACCGCCGAAGAATCCATACCTTGTGATTGGTGCCGTCCGCTAAGTAGAGCCAGTGCTGTTCCGGATCCGGTGACAGACCTACTACGAAGGAACCAGCAACGGTTTTCTCCGTTACGAATGTGCCTTCATGGTCAAAGACCTGGACCCGAGTGCCGCTACGATCCGCGACATAGATGAGTCCATCTGCCGAGCCGATAAGGCCATGAACAGTGGAAAACTGGAGCGGTGGCGGTCCCGCAGGATCCCGATCACTGGAGTTATAGTCGTCGTCCGGACGTTCACCGTACGCGCCCCAATGCCTCAGGTAGGCACCCGTATCGCCATCATACACGACCACACGCCGATTCCTGTACCCGTCCGCGACGTACACCTCATTGGTCTCAGGATCCACCCAAATTCCGGCTGGGCCACCAAGCAGGTCAGGGTCGTTGCTCCCACCGGTCACGTCGTATTGCCCGATTGTCATGAGGTGCTCACCGCTACGTGTGAACTTCATGACCCGGTGGTGTCTATACGAGCCAATCCAGACGAAGTCATTGTGGTCGACGAAAAGGCCGTGCGGGTTCCTCGGGAATTCGGACACATCCTGCGTGTCCGGGTCCCCCCAGGCCTGCACGACCTCTCCCTCAGCATCAAACTCGATCACTATAGGAGCGGGCACACAACACAGTCTCGTCGGTGGATCCTGGACGGCGCCGGTCTCCTCCTCGGTCAGCGTCTCCCTGAGATGGGTTACCCAGACGTGGTCTTGCACATCGACGAAAACAGATGTCACTGCACCCATGATCCAGTCGTTCGGCATCTCCTGTGGCCAGGTAGGATCAACCTCGTGTGTCGGCACGACCTCAATCGTGGACGACGATATCCCTTCCTCGGAATCTGATCCTAAGCCACACCCTGCAGGCCATATACAAGTGACCAGAAGCAGCGGGCAAACCCACATGCGTCGGCGACCGCCCATACCCCATATCCTCCTTCAGCGTCAACCCACGGAATTCATCCTGGCGGATGGACGTACCCGGAGAGACTCTCCGATACGTCCATCCACTAGGACCAATTAGTTACCTAGATACACACTCCGTGTCATCGCGATCGTGAGATTCTCGTTTTGTGCGATCTCCTCAGGAGCTGGAGGCCAGCGTAGATGCATCCCAGCCGCCACGTTTGGTGCGAGCCACCGAGCTGGTACGATCTCGTAGTACCGCATATCCTGCCAACGGTGTAACTCCAACCAGAACTCAGCCTGCCGTTCGTGCTTAAGTTGAGCATAGATCGCATCAGAATCAGTACTGGCGAAGTCCTGTAGGTCAGAAATGGTAGTAGCTGAAGGCGGCCATCCTCTGGATGCCCCTCCCGCATAGCCAGTGGCAGCGACCCGGGTGCGTGCAGCTGCTCTCACTTGATTGATGTAATCAACCGCCCCGGTAAGGTCGCCAGCCAGAAGTCGAGCTTCTGCGATGATGAGCATCGCTTCAGCTGCTCGACTCATTGGAAACTCACTATTCGCTTCAGGATACTTTAGGTTCACTGCAGTCAAGCCAAATTCAGACCCCATATCCTCGGTGGCCTCAGCCACATTTCCCACAGAGTGCGGTATGCGTGGGTCCCAGTTCCCGGTAACTGGATCGGGGAGGAACAGATAAACACTTCCGTCGAAACGATTAACACCGCCATTCGGTCCACCTAAGAAGGCATTGGAATTTGAGCCTCCCGGAGCACCGAACTGCAAGGCCTGATTATAATCGCCACTCGCTGACAGCGCGTTGCGAGCAGCTGTCTCAGCCTGATTCATAAAGCTCAGGTCCGTATTGCCCTTCAAATGCTTCTCTTCGAAGTAGAGAGAACGATAACCTCTGGCAGTCATTCCCAAAGCAGCGGCCTGAAGGTTTGCGTCTGAACCACTAGCACTGCTGGCAGCTTTCTCGAATTGTGAGATTGCATCGTTAATAACGCTGATCGGGCTACGTGGCATATCATTTTCGTCATAGACGATCACGTTGTAATGATCTGCCATTAAGATCCGCGCGAGACCACCGAAAAAGTACGCCTTCGCTAAGCCAACCGGATCGCCACCTGCCGAAGCAAGCTTGGAAGCAACTTCATCCGAGAGCCACCGAGACTGGGCGAGGCCACGCCAATGACCCTCCACTGCCGAGCTCGCAGCGAGACGATTCCCTTGCATGGCATCGACATTCTCCAACTGAGTGGAGGGGTGTAGCATCTCATCAGCAAGCAATGCACTCCGCTGGCTCAAGCTCGACACGTCACCTGCGATATTCGCTTCCGGAGTATGGGAAAGTGTTGCTAGAAGCTCAGGACGATTTAGATCGTCATCGAGGAGACTCGCTGGATTCTCCACGTCAAAGAAATTGTCACAGCCGCTAAACAAGACCATTAACAAGCCGGCAACAACAACACCTCTAGGTCCTCTTTTGATGAAATTCATGCTGAAATGCTCCCGTATCTGTTCGTGGACCCTCAACGATTCCGTAACCATCGCTACCCGCCTCAAAATTGGGTCCGGATGGAGAGAACAAACCGTCTGGGCGTCGGTGTCTTTAGGTAGTCAACGTTTTGTAGGAAAGCGTTGTTCGCCTCAAGTCCACGCGTTCCAGGATCAATCCAACCCAGCTTAAAGTCGTTGAAGTAGTCACTGAAGACCCAAACGTTCTTCACGCCCAAGCTCACTGTCGTACCCGAGGAACCGAAGCTAGACGTGAACGATTCGGGTAAGCGGTACGCCACTGTTAACTCCGCCCACCTGAGGTAGTCCCCGTCAAAGATAGTGTTGCTTATGATCCCGTTGTGTTTCCGGCCATACTCGTCCACTAGCCTTGCTTTTGTAGCAGGATCAGTAGTCGGATCAGCGACGGCTTTCTGGACTTCAGCCATTAACTTGTTTGACTTGAGCGCCATGCGGAGGTGCAGTGTCTCGTTCGATTGAACGAAGCCAGCTGCTCCCTCAAAGACATTCTGGATGGTAAGTGGCCCGACTCTCACTACAGCACCGAAATCGATCATCTTGTTCGGCTGTGGAATCCCGATCACGACCAATGAATCTCCACCGGCAGCATTCTTCAGTGTGTTCGAAGAGATCTGGTTAATGGCAGTGATCTGGTCGACCGGTACGGTGGTCTTGTAGGGCTGGTTGGGATCAGCGATCGGTGCGATCCAGATTCCAGGCCACATGCCCTGATGCAGGGACTGCCAGCGTCGCCGACTACCGAGTCGGAAGTCTGCGATACCACCCATATCAGAGACCCACTGCTTTAGGTACGTCGGGTTCACCGTAAGGTCTACGCTAAGGCCTTCTCTCTCGATCAGGCGCGTATTAGTACTGACCTCTATGCCCCAGGACTTTAACTGACCCAGGTTTTGAAGTTGACTGTTAGTGAATCCGGATCCCGCTGAAGGCTTGATCGGCAGCAAAGCGTCGTTGGTTGTCTGGTTGAAGTACACGACTTCCAATCCCAAACGGCCACCGAATAGACCGGCCTCTAGGGCGGCCTCGATCTCGGTCGACCGCTCAGGCTTCAAGTCAGAGTTACCCAGGTTGTTGGGGGTAAGGTACCCGCCCCCGACATCGATGCTCGGGTTCCAGGTCCGTTGGGCATCGAAGGCCCCTGGCTGGAGACCGGACATTCCCAGGGCTCCGCGAAGTCTGAGTTCATCAACGAACCCTACATTCCAGAAATCATAGTCAGATACAACCCACGAGACTCCAGCTTTCGGATAGGCCTGTAGACCAAAATCACTACCGAACGCTGAGTTTCCGTCTAGCCTGACTCCACCTGTGAGAAAAATGCGGTCATCGAGTCCTATCTGGGTCTGTGCAAAAACTCCCGCGTTAATAACCTCGACGTAGTTCTCTGAAACGCCTGTAATCTCTTGTCCACCACTCAGGGTCTTGAGTGTGGGAGAACCGAACACTCGAACAGCTGAATAGTCCTGCTTCAGCGTCTCCCGGAAACTTTGCCCTCCGAAGGTAGTACTCAGCGTCAGCCGGTCGCCAAGTGGCTGTTCCCAGTTCGTGGTAAAGTCGATCGTCGTCGTTGAGAATCTTCTATCTAGCAGAGACTTATCACCCCTAACCGAGCTTTGGACTACTCCCTGGGGATAGAAATGGCTCAAGCGGCTGTCGATAAAGTTATAACCCACGCGCACGGTTGATTGGATATTATTCGTCCACTGGTAGGTCGCCCTTCCATTCACCAGGAAATTCTGGGAATTCTGATCGTTCTCGGTGACCAAGGATTTCTTCGTCGGGCTATACGCTCCGTCGGGATTGTCTGGGCCAGCGCGAAGCGGGTTCCCTAACATCAAGTTTCCGAAAACGTCACCCCAGCCTGGATCAGCAGTAGTTAGGTTGCGATCAACGAAGCTCACATCAACCGAGCTTGTCAGGCGGTCTGTATTATTGAAATCGAACGACGCGCGGATCGACTTGTTCAATAGTTCATTGTTCGGGGAGGGATTCACTTCCTCCATCAAACGCCCCGAGACGTAATACCCGACATTGGGTGTTCCACCCTGAACGGAAAGGTTGTAGTTCTGGTGGTACGCAAATACTTCGTAATTGTCGTAGGGATAATTACAGGTGATTGAGTTGGAACTCCCGACGTAAGCACAGTTGTCTTCAAACCTGCGAGGAAATTCCAGCAACTGGTGATCCGTGGAGAAACTATATCTCGGCGCACCAGTGATTCCTCGCTTGGTGAAAATCTGTATCACTCCACTAGAAGCCTCAGTGCCATACAACGTTGCAGCAGCAGCTCCCTTAATGATCTCAACACGATCAATGTCCTGTGGATTGATGTCCATTAGGCGATCAGTCGTTACCGACCTGGCGTCTTCAGGTCGATTGTCTATGCGGATCCCGTCCACATAGATGATGGGATCCTGTCGTTGGCTGATGCTGGCGGTACCCCGGAGTACAATTTGGCTTCCTGCTCCGGTCTGGCCGCCGGAAATAAGACCACGAGCACCTGGAAGGCGACCGATGAGTGCATCAGCAATATTGGTGATCGGAGCACTCGCAAGCTCTTCGCTGCTCACTGAGGCGATCGTCGCTCCCAAGCGGCGTCTCTGTGTGGGAGCACCCGTACCCGTTACCACGATCTCGTCGAGGTTTAGCGCGACGATCTCGAGTTCGAAGTCGGCCACTGCAGTTTGCTCAGCCTGAACCGTCACCTGCTGGGTCTGCACACCATATCCAATCGATGTGACTGTGACTTCATGTACACCGACTGGGACT
>CESR01040395.1_pt1 | contig 26278 bp, 21 predicted proteins | sample 356351 | NCBI WGS metagenome assembly CESR01 (sample SAMEA2622149, study PRJEB7988) | marine metagenome | isolation source: saline water (ENVO:00002010), including | reverse complement strand
TAACTTTAACTGCGTCTTCAGCCTCTACGAGCATGGAATCCGCATACTCTATATCAACGTCCGCACCAAATCCTTTAGAGTATAAAAATACTAATAATGCTTTTACAGGTACATACCAACTTAATGATGGAAAAATATATATTTCTGATGGAGGTATTAATGCAGCTATGGTCTATGGCTTGGCGTGGCAGGATGCTGACTCTCTAAAATTTACCGGAGTGAGTGGAACAGTTTTTCATAATATTAATTGTGATAAAACAGTCGCCGTCCCCTTTGCACCAACGGCGGCTACTGCAACCAATGCTCAAACTCTGGTGAATATCACTTGGACTGATAATAGTACAGATGAAACAGGGTTTAAAATTTACCGTAGATTATCGACTGAGACTGAAGCCACGGAACTTGCCACAGCGGTTACCGCGAGCCCATATTCAGATAGTACGCTTACAGAAGGTCAAACCGCTTATTACAGTGTTGCCGCCTACAACGATAATGGCACTTCTTATAAATCAAAAGTTGTGAGTGCTACGCTGGATAGCAGCTGATTACACATATACCTTCACTACAGGTTCATAATTAAATAGGAAATTAAAATCGCTAAACCAATCATCTTATCTTATGCCAATGAGGAATCGAGTTTCGACCCATTACCACAAATTCAAATTTGCCTAATATTTTAATTAATTTTTGTTGTGGTGAAGTTACACGCTATAATCAACCTAGAAAAAAGTTAATCATATTGGAATTAAAATTGAGTACTGCATCTCTGACAGTTAACGATTCATCAATTCAGGATCTCGTTGCAAAGGCACGTAATGCTCAGGCTGCGTATGAATCATTCACGCAGGAACAAGTTGACGCAATTGTTCGCGATATTGGTAAATTTGTTTTTGATAATGCTGAAACACTAGCGAGAATGGCTGTGGATGAGACTAATATGGGATCCTATGAGGACAAAATCCTAAAAAATAAAGGCAAAGCACGTGTCATATGGAACAACCTTAAGGATAAGAAATCTCGGGGAGTGATTGGCGAAGATACTGAAACTAATCTCATGCTTGTTGCCAAGCCAATGGGTGTTGTTGCTGCTGTTACGCCTGTTACCAATCCGATTGTGACTCCAATGTGTAATGGTATGTTTGCGCTTAAAACTGGCAATGCAGTTATCTTTGCTCCCCATCCAAAAGCACAAAAATGCACTGAGCATTTAGTTTTAGAATTTACGAAAATTGTCAAATCTCATGACGGTCCTGATGACCTTGTTCAGGTTGTTACTAAAGGCTCTGTCGAGAAGACACAACAACTTATGCAGTCAGTTGATGTTGTTGTGGCTACAGGTGGAGACGCAATGGTTAAATCCGCATATTCATCTGGAAAGCCCTCCTATGGAGTAGGGGCTGGTAATGTACCGGTTATTATCGATAGAGATATAGACTTAAAAGATGCTATCGATAAGATTGTTGCTGGCGCATCTTTTGATCATGGCATTATCTGCTCTCATGAGCAGTTTGTATTTGCTCCGAAGGAAGACTATGACGAAACTGTGCGGTTATTTACAAATACGGGCAAGGTTTGGTTTACGGATGATCAAGAGCAGGTACAGAAGTTACGCGAAGTAGTTTTTCTGGATGGACATTTAAATAAGGACGCTGTAGGTATATCAGCAAGTGAGGTCGGTAAGATGGCTGGAATCGATGTCCCCGAATCTGCTAGACTTATTTTGTTGCCTGCCGATGGCTCTGGAATTGAGGATGTGCTTGCAAAAGAAAAACTCTGCCCGGTTATTGCAATTTTACCATATGCAGCTTTTGATGATGCTGTCGCTATGGCTAAAGCCAATCTTCTTGTTGAGGGAGCCGGCCATTCAGCGGCCTTACATTCAAACAGTGATGATCATATTCAGAAAGCTGGTCTTGAGTTACCGATTAGTCGTCTTGTTATTAATCAAGCAAGTTCTCTGTCTGCTGGAGGCTCACTGACCAATGGTTTTGCCCCTACAACAACGCTTGGATGTGGCTCTTGGGGAGGTAATTCGATTTCAGAGAACCTTGATTATAAGCATCTGATGAATGTATCACGTATTGGTAAGATTATTCCTGATAAGACAGTGCCGACTGATGAAGAAATTTGGGCATAACGCACGTCTAATGAAGTATTTTGTACACCAATAATCTTATGCTTTTGGGCGATAGTAAATCATCCATTACTTGTTAATATGCAACGGGATAAAATCACGCATTACACCACACTTGATACAATTATTGGCGAATTATTGATTGCAGGTAATTCCCATAATATCAGCCTAATTCAATTTCCTGAGGAATATAAAATTCATGAACTTGACCCTAACTGGCAACATTCAAAAACATATTTTTTTGAGACAGTGACTCAATTGCAACAGTATTTTAAAGGAGAATTGAGAAAATTTTCAGTTCCAACGCACTTCTCTGGAACAAAATTCCAAATTGCAGTTATTAGTGCATTGCAAACAATTCCTTATGGAACAACGTGTTCATATGCTGATTTAGCCAGGATAATCAGTCATCCCAGAGCATATCGTGCAGTTGGATCTGCTAATGGAATGAATCCCATGCCGATCATTTATCCATGTCATCGTGTTATCGCTAGTGATGGAAGTATAGGGGGGTTTAGTGGTGACCTTAGAATAAAACAAACATTGTTGAATCTGGAGGCTAATTTTTTAGCAAACGGCAAATAAGATATTTACAGTTTCTTATTTTGCAAGGCAAGCATATTTTGCGATGGTTTTATGCCTTCCATTAATTTCTCATCTCTTTGTAACTTTCCTGTTTTTGTTGTTATAGGTAAAACACCTGCCCAAATAGGTATTTTGTAATCTTCTATTTCATCGTCTGGAGGACCGGATGAGATTTTAGCTGATGCATCTTCAATTGTTAGCTCAATGACGCCTGTCATTTTGATTTCCTTCGCATGAGAGTCTCGAACTTCATCCCATCTTCCCGGTATTGTATTCTCACTGATTATTTTCATGGCGGATAATTTTTCTTGGTCATTGAGTATGATTTTGGGTTTACCAAAGATTGTCACGGATCGATAATGCATTGATGAATTAAATGTTGATCTTGCTAATACAATTCCATCTAACAAAGTAACATTCAATGATGCTCGATTTGTTTTTTCTAATAATCGAATAATTCTCGCTTTTCTAGCACCATGTAAAAAAATTTTATTTTTTTTTCGACCGTAAAGCATTGGGACAACTACAGGCCCATTTTCTTGATTGAACGCAACATGCGCCACCAATCCAGCATCTAGTATTGCATGTACTGTCTCCTTGTCGTAACTGGCTTTTTTGCTAAGCTGTCTTACTTTATTGTTCTTTTTTATTTGGTATTGATCTGTCATGGCTACCCTAAAATATATGGTGCCAGCGTTAGTGAAATTATAGACACAATAATTATGCCAATCATATTTAGCACAAAACCAGCTCTGATCATCTTCGGAATACTTAAGAGGCCAGAGCCAAAAACAATCGCGTTTGGCGGCGTTGCAACTGGTAACATAAATGCACAACTCGCTGCTAAGGTTACCGGTGCGGCTAAGATGATAGGATTAACTCCCATTTCAATAGCGATAGCGCCGATTATAGGTAAAAATGTTGCTGTTGTAGCAATATTACTGGTCAGCTCAGTTAAGAAGATGATCATTATTGCTATAATAACAACTAGAACAGTGACCGGAAGGGTGTCAATTGCAGATAAATTTGATCCTATCCATGCTGCTAAACCAGTATTACTCACTGCTGATGCCAGCGAAAGCCCTCCGCCAAAGAGAAGTAAAATACTCCATGGTAAATTGTTCAAGTGCATCCAACGCAATAATAACGGATCATCTTTATTGCCGCTTGGAATAATAAATAATGCGATTGCACCAGCCATAGCTATACTTGAATCATCTAGTGCTTCTAAGCCCGAGATCATTGTGAGTAGGGGTCGAGTTATCCAAGCTAATGCTAGTAATGCAAAGATAATAGCTACTCTTATTTCAGGGGTTGTGATTGAACCAAGATCACTCTTCATCTTTTGTAGTGCTATTTTCCCAGTGTTGTTAGTTTTGAAGTTCACTTTAAATACCCATTTTGTAAGAGCAAGCCAAGCCAATGGCGCCATTATCACACTCAATGGCACGCCAACAAGCATCCAGTCTGAGAAGTTAACTTCAATTCTATAAGTTTCGAGCAGAAATGCCGCCATCATTGCATTTGGAGCGGTACCGACTAATGTTGACATACCTCCAATTGTGGAAGCATAAGCGACACCTAATAGCATTGCATATTGAAAATCTTGTTTCTCTTTTTGGTTGATATTGTGAATTGAGTTATGAATGACGGTGATGACGGATATGGCAATTGGCAGTAACATCATGGTTGTAGATGTATTCATCACCCACATACTTAGTAGGGCACTTACTAACATAAATCCACCTACCAATGATTTTCCATTTCCACCGACATATTGGAGAATTGTAAGAGCTATTCGTTTATGAAGATTCCATCTTTGCATTGCAAAGGCAACAATAAAACCCCCTAAAAAAAGGTATATTACTTTATTTGCAAAAGGGGTTGCTGCTTCTTGAATGGTGGCAATACCGAGGAGTGGAAAACAAACTAGAGGTAACAATGCCGTAACAGCAATTGGTAATGCCTCGGTTGCCCACCAAATCGCCATTAATATTCCAATTGCAGCTACTCTATATGCTTCAGGTGACAACCCTTCAGGCGTAGGAAAAAAAGAGATAATCAAAGCGACACTTGGACCTAAGAAGAGGCCAATTCTTTGGTGTAATTCAGGTTTCTTATTTTTATCTTTATTCAAAATGATTAGAGGAATTCTACCTGAAGAGATTATTTTCCAACAAGTTTTGTGATGGTATTACCTAGCTGCATTATTTTCCTTAAAGTGGCATTAGAGATAGATCTAATCTTTTCATACCAGTCATTGATAGATTGAACGAAGGAGAGCATATTATGAATTCGTTCTCGAGTAATTTGCTCAACTTCATCTTCATTTTCAATTTCAATGGAACATTCTTTTAACATGGATAAAGTGGGACTTAGTTCTTTTTCCTTTCTTTTCTCTATAATTACACGAAATAATTCCCATACATCATATATGGACTCAAAGTAATCATCTCTGTCTTCCATAATGTGTGTCATGTTAACTAGCCCATAGTTCTGAAGTTCTCTCAGGCTTGTGCTGACGTTTGATTTTGTAACGAAGAGAAGTGTGGAAATCTCTATCGCTGTGAGTGGTTTTGGTGACAAATATAAGAGTGCCTGTATTTTTGCAACTGTCCTATTAGTACCCCATCTTATTCCCATTTCGCCCCAGTGGTGTATATATTTTTCAATTGTTGGAGTAATTTTCATGTGTTAATAGCTTTTTTCTTGAGATTTGGATTTAACTTCTTAGAAAGTTACAAATATGATAGCACTTGCGTCAAGTATTAATTTATCTATCTTTGATTTACTTTGTACAAACGATAATAATTCGATGAGGAGCAGGATAACCTTCAATTGTAAGATTATGGTTGTCTGGATCTAAAGCTTGAATTAAAGAATGTGATGTCATCCATGGCGTTGATCTTTGTTCATTTATGGATGTTTTGTAGAGACTGCTTTTTATTATATCTTTAAAGCCTGCTTTTTTTATCCAAGAAATAAGTTCCTCGGTGTTTGGTATATGCCATACATTCCTCATTTGGGCATATCTTTCTTTCCCAGAGTTTCTAAAGTTCTTACTTTTAGGAAATACAATAGTTTCAAGTACCAATTCTCCTCCTGATTTTAATGAATTATATAGTTGTTCTAAATGAATATAAGGAGATTTCTGATGATAAAGAACGCCCATTGAGAACACAGTATCGAAAAAAGGCTGATTATTGGTTAACTCACTCAACTTTAACGGCAATAAATAAACCGGTATATCGCCCATAAAGTTCATGATGGCTTTAAACTGCATCATGAATAAGATCGATGGATCAATACCAATCACTAGTTTTGCGCCATCACCTATCATTCTTAAAGAATAATAGCCATTACCGCATCCGACATCGAGTATTGTCTTATTATTAAGCGGGCTTGTCATATTCTTGATGCGGTTCCATTTTATGTTTGATTTCCACTCGCTATCAATGAAGATGTCATCAATTAAAAACGGACCTTTTCTCCATGGATTTAATATCTTTAAAGATTTTTTGGTTATTTCTTTTTCTTTGTTTGTTAGACCAACTCCATTTATAGAGATAGTTGAAAGGTTTAGGATCGGTTTTTTTGTGGTTTTTTGCGGAAGTAGTTGAATAGCTTTTGACCATTTCTCAAGATCACCATGAATGAGTTCTTGTTTTTTTTTGAGTATTATTTGTTCTAAATCGTTAGCTAAGAGATGAAGATTAGCCTCTTCGAGTGAGAGAAACATTGAATCAAAATTAAACATAATTATTTTATTGCAATGTAGGAAGCAAAATTAAAGTGTTGCATCCAGATTCCAAAGTTCTTAAATCCCGCTCTTTCTAGTCTTTTTTGATGAGTGCATAAATCATCTCTAATTAATACATTTTCAATGGCATCTCTTTTCCTGCTAATTTCAAGTTGACTGTATTTATTTTTAAGTTTGAAATTATAATGTAGTTGATCTAAAACATCGTTCACTTTGTTATTTTGAATTTTTATTTTTTCAGATAACAAGAAAAGCCCGCCTTTGTTTAAACCATTGAATATTTTATTGATCATGGACTGTCGATCCTCTTCTTTTAAGAATTGCAGAGTATAGTTCATAACAATTATTGAAGCGTTTTTTATTCTGATGTTAAGAATGTCGTCATTTAGAATATTTATAGGGGTGGTAAGACTATTTTCTTCTAAATTTTTCTTAAATTTCCTTGTCATTGATTCTGATTTGTCTATTGCGTAGATCTGACATCCGTTTACATTGATGCCTTTGAGCATTGACAGTGATGCTTCGCCGAGGGAGCATCCTAGGTCATAACAATTAGTATTAGGTTGGATAAATTCTTTTGTGAGAAACTCTATTGTTTCTATGGTTCTTGAGTAACTTGGAATAGAGCGTCTTAACATATCCGGAAACACGTTTACAACTTCATTGCTGAATTCGAAGGAACCTTTATTCGGTTCCTTGTCGAAAAATATCTTATCTTTCTGCATAATTATCGTTAATATATTTGATTAATTGTTTTATTAATCTACAAGATTGTTAAATTTAACTTCAAGAGTATCCTGTAAATCATTTGATTGGTAAACATCAATGTTAAATAGTCAACAAAAGGAAAAATATCAAAAGCTCGGAATTCCTATAAATTATGGGGAGAAAAACAACTTACCATTTTTCCCTGATGCATCTGATTTAGTTGATGCAGGACCAAATTTAGTAGGAAAGATGCAAAAGTTAACGGTAGAAACTGCCTTAAATTGGAATAATCTACTTAATGCCGCATCAAAAGATAAAATATCATTATTGATAGTCTCGGCATACAGGAGTTTTGATTACCAAATCCGGCTTATTGAGAAGAAATTAGAAAAAGGTATGGCTATACAAGAGATCTTAATGGTTAACGCTCCACCAGGCTATAGTCAGCATCATGCTGGCATAGCAATTGATATAGCAACATTAGGTATGCCGCCATTAACGGAGCAATTCGATTCATCTGATGCATTTTTGTGGTTAGATAAATATGCAAAAGACTTCAATTTTATGATGCCTTACACAAAGAAAAATATTTATGGATTTATCTATGAACCATGGCATTGGGTTTGCAATAAATAGCTTAAATTCATCGCCTTATTTTATTGAATTGAATAATAATTTCGTATTATGTATTGACTCTTAAGCCTTACGAATAGACAATAGCCGGCTTGTCCTCGAGGAGGGGTACTCAAGCGGTCAACGAGGGCAGACTGTAAATCTGCTGGCTATGCCTACGTAGGTTCGAATCCTACCCCCTCCACCAGATTATGGGTAATGGGCATGAAGAATAGCAGAATTAAGGGGTTTAGGGGTATATATAGGTATTATAAGTAGCGAGAAACAAGCGAAGATAAAGGGCATTAAAGAATTGATGGGAAATGCCATAGAAATTATGATAAAGATAAGAAAAGCTTAATTTTTGCGCATTTTTGATGGAGAACCATAAAGAATTTGATAATCAAGGAAGTAAAAGCAGTGGGTTGCGGGTGTAGTTCAACGGTAGAACCTCAGCCTTCCAAGCTGATGATGTGGGTTCGATTCCCATCACCCGCTCCAATAATGGAAGGTAAAATTGAATGAGTTTGCCAGTATGCCCACATAGCTCAGGGGCAGAGCACTTCCTTGGTAAGGAAGAGGTCCCCGGTTCAAATCCGGGTGTGGGCTCCAAATATGTTGAGATTTTTGGTTATTTTAAGAGTAAAATTTGTCTATTAAATTAAATGGAAGAGAGTAAGGAAAATGTCTAAAGAAAAATTCGAACGTAATAAACCACATGTAAATGTAGGCACTATTGGTCACGTAGATCATGGTAAAACTACCTTAACTGCGGCATTAACAAAGTGTATGGCAGATCGTCACGGCGGTGAAGTGCGTGATTATTCTCAGATTGATAATGCACCAGAGGAAAAAGAGCGTGGTATAACCATTGCGACTGCACATGTTGAGTATGAGAGTGATAATCGTCACTATGCGCATGTAGATTGCCCAGGACATGCTGATTATGTCAAGAATATGATCACAGGTGCTGCGCAGATGGATGGAGCAATTCTTGTGTGCAGCGCAGCTGATGGCCCAATGCCTCAAACTCGTGAGCATATTCTATTGGCCCGTCAAGTAGGTGTCCCGTATATCGTAGTTTATTTAAACAAAGCGGACCAAGTTGATGATGCTGAATTACTCGAGTTAGTTGAAATGGAAGTTCGCGAACTTTTATCGGTTTATGAATTCCCAGGTGATGACACGCCGATAGTAACTGGTTCTGCATTAAAGGCATTTGAAGGAGATACTTCAGATATCGGCATACCATCAATCGAGAAATTGGTAGAAGAGATGGATAGCTATATCCCAGAGCCAGACAGAGCAATTGATGGCGATTTCTTGATGCCAGTAGAGGATGTATTCTCAATTTCTGGACGTGGCACTGTTGTAACAGGAAGAATTGAAAGAGGTATCGTTAATGTCAATGATGAGATTGAGATTGTTGGTATTAAGGACTCAGAGAAAACAACTTGTACAGGCGTAGAAATGTTTCGTAAGTTATTGGATCAAGGTCAAGCTGGCGACAATGTTGGTGTTCTCCTGCGGGGAACCAAACGAGAAGAAGTTGAGCGTGGACAGGTATTATGTAAACCAGGATCCATTAAGCCACATACACATTTCGAGGCTGAAATATATATTCTTAATAAAGAAGAAGGCGGTCGTCATACTCCATTTTTTAAAGGCTATAGACCTCAATTCTACTTCAGGACAACTGATGTGACAGGTGCCTGTGAATTGCCTGATGGTACTGAAATGGTAATGCCAGGCGATAATGTAAAAATGTCGGTTGAATTGATAGCTCCAATTGCGATGGAAGATGGGTTACGTTTTGCAATACGTGAAGGTGGCAAAACTGTCGGTGCTGGAGTTGTCTCTAAAATCATTAAGTAAAATAGGATACGGTGGTATAAAAGGCCAGTAGCTCAATTGGCAGAGCGGCGGTCTCCAAAACCGCAGGTTGGGGGTTCGATTCCCTCCTGGCCTGCCAAAAAAACTATCAACAGGATCTTTGAATAATTAAGGTTTTGGTGGCAGTTGAGTTTAATAATTTGGGGTGAAGTTTTTGGATAATTTGACAACACAATCGGATGATTCAAGTATATTAGATATTCTGAAGTTGTTGGTTGCCGCTGGATTACTGATTGGCGGACTATTTGCTTATTATTACTATCTACAAGTAAGTCTTCCACTAAGAGTGTTAATGGTTTTGGCTGGTTTTGCTGGAGGTATTGTGATTGCAATGACCAGCAATCAAGGAAAGAAATTATGGGTTTTTATACAGGGATCAAGGATTGAGATTCGAAAAGTTGTTTGGCCTACTCAACAAGAAACGACTCAAACCACAATTGCTGTTTTTGTATTTACATTGGTGATGGCATTGTTTTTCTGGGGACTGGATTCTTTCCTTCTCTGGCTAACAAGAACTCTAGTCGGTTCAGCTGGTTAGAAAGAAGTAATAGAGGAATATAAATGGCCCAACACTGGTACATCGTGCACGCCTACTCTAATTATGAGTATAAGGTTAAAACTTCTTTAGAAGAGCGCGTTAAATTGATGGGTCTTGAGGATAAATTTGGGAAAATATTAGTCCCAACTGAAGAGGTCGTTGAAATGAAAGAGGGCGCAAAGCGCTCAACGGAACGCAAATTTTTCCCAGGGTACGTATTAGTGCAAATGGAAATGGATGATGAAACTTGGCATCTGGTTAAGCAAATACCAAAAGTACTTGGTTTTATTGGAGGATCTAGTGATCGTCCAGCACCAATTACTGAGAAAGAAGCAAATAGGATTTTACAACGAGTGCTTGAGGGAAGCGATAAACCTCAGCCGAAAGTATTGTTTGAGCCAGGTGAGTTAGTGAGAGTAATTGACGGACCGTTTAATGATTTTTCTGGCGTGGTTGAGAAAGTAAATTATGAAAAGAATCGGCTACAGGTAGCAGTTCAAATTTTAGGTAGATCGACACCCGTTGAATTAGATTTTGGGCAAGTTGAAAAAAGTTAAATAAATAATAAATTAACCAAGTATTTAAATTTTATGTGAGGAGCTTTGAAAAAGCGATTGGACTCATAGAGGTACAGAAGAAATGGCAAAGAAAGTTTTAAGTTATATTAAACTTCAGGTTCCTGCAGGGCAAGCAAACCCAAGTCCACCAGTTGGACCAGCTCTTGGGCAACATGGTGTTAATATCATGGAATTTTGCAAAGCGTTTAATGCATCAACGCAATCAGTTGAACAAGGGTTGCCTGTACCGGTCGTAATTACAGTTTATGCTGATCGCAGCTTTACTTTTATAACAAAAACCCCACCTGCAGCAATCTTATTACAAAAGGCGGCAGGTATAAAAAAAGGTTCAGGTACGCCAAATACCGAAAAAGTTGGAAAAGTTAATCGATCGCAACTCGAAGAGATTGCAACTACAAAAATGCCAGACATCACTGCTGCTGATATGGATGCTGCAGTAAGAACGATAGCAGGTACAGCAAGAAGTATGGGTATAGAGGTAGAGGGAGTTAAATGAATTCAAAGCGCAGAAAATTAGCTGACGAGAAAATTGATAAAGATAAGCTTTATCCCTTGAATGAAGCAATAGCTCTTGTGAAAGAGTTTGCTACTTCAAAATTCAAAGAAAGCGTTGACGTTTCAGTGAACTTAGGTGTTGATTCAAAGCAATCAGATCAAGCAGTTCGTGGCTCAACTGTACTCCCAAATGGCACAGGCAAAACTGTAAGAGTCGCAGTATTTGCTCAAGGCGATAATGTTGGAAAGGCTAAATCTGCGGGAGCGGATATAGTTGGTTTTGAGGATCTTGCGGAAGAAATAAAAACAGGAAATATAGATTTTGAAGTTGTTATTGCTACTCCTGATGCGATGCGAATAGTTGGGCAACTGGGCCAAATTCTTGGACCAAGAGGATTAATGCCTAATCCGAAAGTTGGAACTGTTACAGCAGATGTGGAGACTGCAGTAAGAAATGCAAAAGCTGGACAAGTTCGTTATCGGACGGATAAAGCAGGAATTATTCATTGTTCTATAGGCTGCTCCGACTTTGATGATAAAAAGTTACAGGAAAATTTAATCGCATTGTTATCAGATATTAAGAAAGCGAAACCGTCTTCTTCTAAAGGGGTTTATTTAAAGAAGATGACTTTATCGTCAACAATGGGGCCTGGTGTGAAGATTGATCAAGCCAGTCTAGGGGGTTAATAAAAGTATTTTTTAGTAATAACTCTACTAAGGGTTTTTGCTTTAAAAATTCAAATTAATTTTTTAATGATTAATTTGATGAAAGTCGAAGACCGTAGGTGACTAGCAAGATCTGTCTTAATTTCCTACGCAGATGGTGTTATCTGATTTTGATATGAGGATAGTCACTATCTCGATGATGCTCATATAACGGGTTTATTTTGAATAAGTTATAAGGGCAGATAAATAAAGGGAGTAGAGAACTTTTCTACTGAATTGTGACTAAAAGCCTGGAGAGATTCATGGCATTAAAACTTGAAGACAAAAAATTATTTGTCAGAGAGGTAAACGCAGTTGCAGGTGACTCAATAACAGCTGTTGCAGCTGAATATAGAGGGTTGTCTGTAGCAGATATGACAGAGTTGCGTGTGGAAGCACGTAATGCAGGAGTATATTTACGTGTTGTAAAGAATACTCTTGCACGTCTAGCTATCGAGGGAACTGAATTTGAATGCCTTAAGGATTCATTAAAAGGACCTATATTACTCGCGTTTGCAAAAGAGGATCCTGGCGCTGCTGCTAGAGTTATAAAGAATTTTGCTAAGGAGCATGAAGCTTTAAAAGCAATATCTATGGTTTTGGATGGAGAGTTATTACCTGCTTCAGATTTATCTAAGTTAGCTGGGTTGCCCACACAAGATCAAGCACGAGCATTATTACTTGCTTTGTTAGTAACTCCGATGATGCAGTTAGCGCGAACACTTAACGAACCTTCTGCAATGCTTGCCAGAATTATGTCTGTGCGAAGCGTTTCAGATGAAGTTAAGAGTTAAATGGAATTATTTTAATTTAAATCAGATTAACTGAATATAACAAAAAGAGGTATATAGACATGGCTATGTCAAATGAAGATTTACTTAAAGAGTTAAGCTCAAAATCGATAATGGAAGTTGTCGAATTAGTAAAAATGCTTGAGGAAGAATGGGGTGTTTCTGCAGCTGCACCGGTAGCTGCAGTTGCAGGAGTTGCATCCTCGGATGCATCTGAAGATGTTGAGAAGGACGAGTTTGATGTTGTTCTAGCTGGATTTGGCGATAATAAGGTTGCTGTCATTAAAGCTGTTAGAGCTATAACTGGTTTAGGTCTCAAAGAAGCAAAAGATTCTGTAGAAGGCGCACCTTCAACAATAAAAGAAGGGGTATCTAAAGATGAAGCTGCAGAAGTGAAAAAACAACTAGAAGAAGCTGGTGCTTCAGTTGAGCTGAAATAACAATTAAATATTAAAATTACATGGATACGATAAAAGCATCAATATCCATATTTTTATTTAGGTTTAATCAAAACTTAGTTTTGATGCTAGATGCTAAGTGACTTTAGAACGATAAACTTGAAATCTAATAAGGTAAACAAGAATGACTTACTCATTTACTGAGAAAAAAAGAATAAGAAAGAATTTTGGCAAACAACCAACAACGCTGGATATTCCTTACCTCCTATCAATACAAATAGACTCTTATAATAGGTTTCTTCAGCATGGTATTGCAGAAGATAAAAGAGAGGATGTGGGTTTAAACGCTGCTTTTAAGACAGTTTTTCCTATTGTAAGTTATTCGGGTAATGCTGCACTTGAATATGTAAGTTACAGGCTCGGTAAACCTGTTTTTGATGTTCAAGAATGTAAGTTACGAGGACAAACTTATGCTGCACCTATGCGCGTAAAAGTAGCTTTGGTTATATACGATAAAGAAGCAAATACAAAAACCAAGCCAGTTAAAGAAGTCAGAGAACAAGAAGTGTACTTAGGCGAAATGCCTTTAATGACTGATAATGGGACATTTGTTATCAACGGAACTGAAAGAGTTATTGTATCTCAGCTTCATCGATCACCCGGTGTATTCTTTGATCACGATAAAGGTAAGTCTCACTCATCTGGAAAATTATTGTTTTCTGCCCGTGTAATCCCATATCGGGGATCTTGGCTCGATTTTGAATTTGATGCAAAAGACTCGTTATTTGCTCGAATAGACAGAAGAAGGAAACTACCTGTAACAATAATTATGAGAGCACTCGGCCTTAATAATGAAGAAATGCTTAATCTTTTTTTTGAAGAAAATGAATTTTATCTATCAAAAAAGGCTATAAAAATGACGTTAGTTCCCGATCGTTTAAGAGGGGAAACAGCTTCGTTTGATATTAAACTTGGAAGGAAAGTTATAGTTGATAGAGGAAAAAGAATAACAGCAAGACATGTAAATGAAATGAAGAAATCTTCTTCAGAAACATTAACGGTTCCCGTTGATTACTTGGATAATAAGATACTTTCCCATGATGTTATTGATAAAGAGACTGGAGAGTTGTTGGCACCAGCTAATGAGATATTGACTATAGAGTTAATAGAAAAACTCATTGCAAATAAGATCGAAAAAATAAATGTATTGTATATAAATGATCTAGATAGAGGAGCATATATCTCAAATACACTTCGTAACGATCCTTCCTCAAATCGAATGGAAGCTCTAGTCGAAATATACAGAATGATGCGTCCAGGCGAACCGCCTACTAAGGAGGCAGCTGAAAACCTCTTTCATAATTTATTTTTCAATAATGATAGATATGATTTATCTGATGTAGGGCGAATGAAATTTGACTCTCGGATTCAGCATGCACGGATACGATATAATCAATTAATCACAAAAGAAGAATCAGAGAAGAAGAATAATAGAATTTTAGATCGGGATGATATTCTTACTGTGATTATGCAGCTTATTTCAATCAGAAATGGTGAAGATACAGTTGATGATATTGATCATCTTGGCAATAGAAGAATTCGTAGTGTAGGAGAAATGACTGAAAATGCTTTCCGTGTTGGCTTAGTTAGGGTTGAAAGAGCTGTAAAAGAACGTTTAACTCAGGCAGAAGCAGACAATCTTCAACCACAAGATATGATTAACGCTAAACCCGTTGGAGCTGCAGTAAAAGAGTTTTTTGGGTCTAGTCAACTCTCACAATTTATGGATCAAAATAATCCATTATCAGAAGTTACCCATAAGAGGCGAATATCTGCTTTGGGTCCAGGCGGATTAACCAGGGAAAGAGCTGGGTTTGAAGTTCGTGATGTACATCCAACACACTATGGCAGGGTTTGTCCAATCGAAACACCAGAAGGACCAAACATTGGATTAATAAATTCACTTTCTGTGTATGCTAGAACTAACAATTATGGTTTCCTAGAAACACCTTACCGAAAAGTTGCTAATGGGAAAGTCTCCAGTAAAATTGAATATCTTTCGGCGATAGAGGAGAGTGGTTTTATAATCGCGCAAGCAAATTCAGCACTTGATAAAAAAGGAAATTTTATTGAAGACTTAATTTCAGTTCGATATAAAAACGAATTCACTTTAGCAAATCCAGCAGATATCAATTATATGGATGTTTCTCCAAGACAGATCGTATCAGTTGCTGCTTCTCTTATACCATTTTTGGAGCATGATGATGCTAATCGAGCACTTATGGGCTCAAATATGCAAAGACAATCTGTACCAACCTTGCGAACGGAGGTGCCACTAGTTGGAACAGGAATGGAAAGAACAGTTGCTAAAGATTCTGGGGTTACTATTCTTGCTAAGAGAGGGGGCAAAGTTGATTCGGTTGACGCCTCAAGGATTGTAATACGAGTTAATGATGATGAGGCCAGTGACGCTGAATCAGGAGTAGATATCTATAATTTAATTAAATATACACGATCTAACCAAAATACTTGTATTAACCAAAAACCATTAGTAAAAACCAATGATTTAATTAATAAAGGAGATGTCTTAGCTGATGGACCTTCAACCAATCTTGGGGAATTAGCATTAGGACAAAACCTTATGGTGGCCTTTATGCCATGGAATGGTTACAACTTTGAAGACTCAATACTTATTTCTGAAAGAGTTGTAGAGGAAGATCGATTTACCTCTATTCATATCGAAGAGATGACGTGTATAGCCAGAGATACCAAACTTGGGGCAGAAGAAATTTCAGCTGATATCCCGAATGTTGGTGATTCCGCACTTAGTAAACTGGATGAATCTGGTATTGCGTATATCGGTGCTGAAGTTAATTCCGGTGATATCCTAGTTGGTAAGATAACTCCAAAAGGCGAATCACAGTTAACACCGGAAGAAAAATTGTTACGCGCAATTTTTGGTGAGAAAGCATCTGATGTAAAAGATACCTCACAAAGAGTTCCTTCTGGAATGGATGGAACAGTAATAGATGTAAGGGTTTTTACCCGAGATGGCCTTGAGAAAGATGAACGTGCTTTGTCAATAGAGAAAGCTGAACTTGAGAGAGTTAAGAAAGATCTAGATGATACAAGACGTATCATGGAAGATGATTTGTATCAAAGAATTGAGAAAAATCTAATTGGTAAGGTAGCGCAGGGAGGACCAAATGGACTCAAAAAGGGAAGTAAGGTCACATCTGCATATATACAAGACTTAGCGCGAGAAAAATGGTTTGAAATTAGACTTAAGAATGATTCTGCAAATCTACAACACGAAAGATTTGCTGAGAGAATGCTGTCACAACGTCAAGATTTTGAAAAACTTTTTAAGGAAAAGAAAGAAAAGATAACTGCTGGTGATGATTTGGCGCCTGGTGTTATTAAGATGGTAAAAGTCTATATGGCTGTTAAACGTAGGATCCAGCCAGGAGACAAAATGGCTGGAAGGCATGGAAATAAAGGGGTTATTTCTACGATAGTTCCGGTCGAAGATATGCCATATATGGAGGATGGAACCCCAGTGGATATAGTTCTAAATCCATTAGGAGTGCCGTCAAGAATGAATGTTGGTCAAGTATTGGAAACTCATTTAGGTATGGCCGCTAAAGGTATTGGTAACAAAATAAACACAATGTTAAAGAAACAACAATCCGCTCAGAAGATCCGATCATATCTAGAAAAGATCTATAACACCACAGGCGGGAAGAAAGAGGATATAAAATCATTCTCAGATGAAGAGGTAATGGAATTGGCAGAAAATCTAATTAATGGCATGCCTACTGCTACTCCTGTCTTCGATGGTGCTACTGAGGAAGAGATAAAGCGACTATTAAAAATGGCGGATCTTTCTGAATCTGGTCAATTTGAATTAAAAAACGGAAGAACGGGCGAATTATTTGATCGTCCAATAACAGTTGGGTATATGTATATGCTTAAATTAAATCATCTGGTCGACGATAAGATGCATGCGCGATCAACAGGCCCATACAGCCTTGTGACTCAACAACCACTTGGCGGTAAAGCTCAATTTGGAGGCCAAAGATTTGGTGAAATGGAAGTGTGGGCTCTTGAGGCTTATGGGGCAGCTCATACCCTGCAAGAGATGCTTACTGTTAAGTCCGATGATGTTCAAGGAAGAACTAAAATGTATAAGAATATTGTAGATGGTGAGCATGAAATGGATGCGGGTATGCCGGAATCCTTTAATGTTCTTGTAAAAGAAATCCGATCACTTGGAATTAATATCGAATTGGAAACAGACTAATGAAAGATCTATTAAACTTATTTAAACACCAAAACCCTGCTAATGAATTTGATGCAATACGAATATCATTAACATCTCCAGAAAAAGTACGCTCTTGGTCATTTGGCGAAGTAAAGAAACCTGAAACTATCAATTATAGGACATTTAAACCTGAAAGAGATGGACTGTTTTGTGCGAAGATATTTGGCCCAGTAAAGGATTTTGAATGCCTATGTGGAAAATATAAAAGATTAAAACATCGTGGAGTTGTTTGTGAAAAATGTGGTGTTGAGGTTACTCAAACAAAGGTTCGCCGAGAAAGAATGGGGCACATCAATTTAGCCACACCAGTAGCTCATATATGGTTTTTGAAGTCATTACCATCAAGAATCGGCTTAATGTTAGATATGACGTTGCGTGAAATTGAGAGAGTATTGTATTTTGAGGCATTTGTAGTTGTTGAGCCAGGTATGACGCCTCTTGAGAAAGGTCAATTAATGACCGATGAAATGTATTTAGAAGCAGTAGAGCAATATGGAGATGAATTTGAAGCAGCTATGGGAGCTGAAGCAGTTAGCGCACTTCTTTCTTCATTTGATTTGCAAACAGAGATGCTTCAAGTCAGAGAAGATATGGCAGCGACAAAATCAGAAACAAAAATTAAGCGGTTAACAAAAAGATTAAAGTTGCTTGAATCATTTGCTGAATCTGGCAACAAGCCAGAATGGATGATTTTAAAAGTTTTGCCTGTCTTACCTCCTGATTTAAGGCCACTCGTTCCTCTTGATGGTGGTCGTTTTGCTACATCAGACTTAAATGATTTATATCGTCGCGTTATTAACAGGAATAATCGATTACGCCGTTTATTAGAGCTGAATGCACCCGATATTATTTGTCGTAATGAGAAACGTATGCTTCAGGAGTCAGTGGATGCGCTTCTTGATAATGGTCGAAGAGGACGTGCAATTACTGGAACAAACAAAAGACCTCTTAAATCATTGGCAGATATGATTAAAGGGAAACAAGGTAGATTCCGGCAGAACCTTCTTGGTAAAAGAGTGGATTATTCTGGCAGATCAGTGATTGTTGTAGGCCCAACTTTGAAATTACATCAGTGTGGATTGCCAAAAAAGATGGCTTTGGAGTTATTTAAACCATTTATATATTCAAAGCTACAATTACGTGGTGAAGCGTCAACTATTAAAGCAGCAAAACGCTTGGTTGAAAGAGAAGGCTCAGAAGTTTGGGATATTTTGGCTGAAGTAATCAGAGAGCATCCGGTCATGTTAAATAGAGCTCCAACTCTTCATCGATTAGGTATTCAAGCATTTGAACCAGTGCTCATAGAGGGTAAAGCAATTCAATTACACCCTCTTGTTTGTACTGCATTTAATGCTGACTTTGACGGTGATCAAATGGCTGTTCATGTTCCTTTATCAATTGAAGCGCAACTAGAGACCAGAGCTTTAATGATGGCGTCTAATAATATTTTGTCTCCGGCAAATGGTGAGCCAATAATTGTTCCATCTCAAGATGTTGTTCTTGGTTTGTATTATATGACTCGATCAAAGGTAAATGGAAAGGGTGAAGGAATGATCTTTTCTGATGTCGATGAAGCACGAAGAGCCTATGAAAATAATATTGTTGAGCTTCAAACTCAAGTAAAAGTTCGTGTATCTATAAATAGCAAAGGCGAAGATGATGAGTATAAATTAGAAAAAAGAGTGGTTGATACGACTATAGGAAGAGCTCTTTTATCGACATTACTACCTGATGGATTGAGTTTTGATTTAATAAATCAAGATATGACAAAGAAAGCAATTTCAGATTTAGTGAACTCCTCATACAGAACTTTAGGGCTTAAAGAAACAGTAATTTTTGCGGATAGATTGATGTATACAGGATTTCGCTTTGCAACGACTGCGGGTATTTCAATAGGTGTGGATGATATGGTTATCCCAAGTTCAAAAGATGAAATCCTAGCTACTGCTGAAGCTGATGTAAAAGAGATTCAAGATCAATTTTCATCGGGACTGGTAACTGATGGTGAAAGATATAATAAAGTTGTTGATATTTGGACAAGAACAAATGAGCAAATTGCTAAGGCGATGATGGATAAATTGGGATCTGAGATAGTAGAAGATTCGAAAGGAAATCAAGTTACCCAAGATTCGTTTAATTCTATATATATGATGGCTGATTCAGGAGCAAGGGGCTCTGCAGCGCAGATTAGACAATTAGCGGGAATGAGAGGGTTGATGGCTAAACCTGATGGATCAATCATTGAAACACCCATTACCGCGAATTTTAGAGAAGGTTTAGATGTGTTGCAGTACTTTATTTCAACACATGGCGCGAGAAAGGGTCTCGCTGATACTGCCTTAAAGACAGCAAATTCTGGATATCTAACAAGAAGATTGGTAGATGTTGCGCAAGATCTAGTTATTACTGAGAGTGATTGTGGAACAAATAAAGGCGTGTCAATGGCATCAATTGTTCAAGGCGGTGAAATAGTTGAACCATTGCATGAAAGAGTTCTTGGGAGAGTGATCGCCGAACCAGCTAATATTCCAGGCACTGATGATATAGCATTTGAAGTTGGCACTATACTTGACGAAGAAAAGGTTTCATTGATCGAGGAATTATCAATTGATTATCTTTTAGTTCGATCACCAATAACTTGTGAAATCAGATACGGGGTGTGCCAACAATGTTATGGTCGAGATCTTGCCCGAGGACACACTATTAGTTTAGGCGAGGCTGTGGGAGTTATAGCTGCTCAATCTATAGGTGAGCCAGGCACACAATTAACAATGAGAACTTTTCATATTGGTGGCGCAGCTACGAGTTCTGCAGCAACTAATTCTATTGAAATTAAGAATGCAGGCGTCTTGAAGCTCGATATTGACAAGACTGTAACCAATAAAAAAGGACAGATTGTCGCTGTAACTCGGTCTGGAATAGTTAAAGTATTGGATAATCAAGGGCGAGAGAGAGAAAGGTATAAGGTACCATATGGTGCAATAATATCAGTTAAGGATGCTTCAAAAGTAAAACAGGGACAAATTGTGGCAACTTGGGACCCTCATACACACCCGGTTATTACCGAAGTAGCTGGGAGTTTACATTTTGAAGATTTTGTAGATGGCATTACTGTTACTGAGCAAGTTGATGAGCTTACCGGTTTAACAAATATTGTTATTGAGGACCCCAAGAAACGAGGAAGCACTAGCAAGGATCTAATCCCAGAAATTCGATTAATGAAAGGAGATAAGCAACTATGCTTTGCTAATACAAAAATTCCTGCTGTCCATCAATTGCCTGCTGGCGCCATTGTTAGCATGAGTCATGGTAATAAAGTTTCAGTTGGAGATGTAATTGCTAGAATCCCTCTAGAAGCTTCAAAATCAAGGGATATTACAGGCGGATTACCAAGAGTGGCGGATCTCTTTGAAGCAAGAAAACCAAAGGATCCAGCTATTATGGCAGAATATACTGGAACTGTTAGTTTTGGAAAAGAAACAAAAAGTAAGAGACGTTTGGTGATAACAGATGAGGAAGGTAATAGCCATGAAGAGTTGATTCATAATTATAGAACTCTGAATGTATTTGAAGGGGAGCAAGTTTCCCGAGGTGAGGTTATTGCAGATGGTGAACCAGTGCCTCATGATATTCTTCGTCTTCAGGGCGTTGAGCCATTGGCCAATTATTTAATCCGTGAAATTCAAGATGTTTATCGCCTTCAAGGCGTTAAGATTAATGATAAACATATAGAGGTGATTATTCGTCAAATGCTGAGGAAGGTTGTAGTTGATGATCCAGGTGATAGTAGATATCTTCGAGGAGAACAAATAGATAAATCTCGTGCATATGAGATTAATGCTGAGCTTAGTCGTAAAGGAAAAAAAGAAGTTAAAATTAACCCTTTATTATTAGGAATAACTAAAGCTTCATTGGCTACGGAATCGTTTATCTCAGCCGCTTCATTTCAAGAGACAACAAGAGTGCTTACTGAAGCAGCGGTTCGCGGTACAAAAGATGAACTTCGTGGGTTAAAGGAAAATGTTGTTGTTGGAAGGTTGATTCCAGCAGGCACTGGATTTGCTCATCATGCAGAAAGAAGAATGACAAGAGAGCAAGATTTGGCTGAACAATTAAAAGACCTTGAGGATGAAATCACGACCCAGAAAGATGAGCATGAAGATGCGAATCAAGTTAAAAAAATAGATACATCCAAAGAATCAAAAGAAAGTATCGATTCAAAAGATGAAGAGGTTAGCACTTAAGGTGTTACATTTACTTAACACAAAAGATATATTGACTTGACAGTTGATGTTTGCGATCAATACAATGCACTCCGTTTCCTTTGTTTGAGTATTAATATTTAATTAGAGAATTTTATGGCTACTGTAAATCAATTAGTAAAAGGCGCGAGAAAAGTCAAAACATATAAAAGTACTGTTCCCGCATTGCAAAGCAGCCCTCAAAAGAGAGGGGTGTGTACGCGTGTTTACACCACTACACCAAAGAAACCAAACTCAGCCATGAGAAAAGTCGCTCGCGTTCGTTTAACAAATGGATTTGAGGTAACAAGTTATATTGGAGGCGAAGGTCATAATCTCCAAGAGCATTCCGTAGTATTAATACGAGGCGGAAGAGTTAAAGATCTTCCCGGAGTCCGTTATCATACTGTTCGTGGCACTCTAGATTGTTCTGGTGTTGGTGATCGTAAACAGAGCCGTTCAAAATATGGTACAAAACGACCTAAATAACTATCTAAATCTATAAAGAGAGACAAGATGTCAAGAAGAGCACGAGCACCAAAACGGAAAATTTTACCAGACCCTAAGTATGGTAGTGAGCTATTAGCTAAATTCATGAATATGATAATGAGCCATGGTAAGAAGTCTGCAGCAGAGCGGATAATATATGGAGCTCTTGATTGTATCTCGGAGAAAGAAACAAAAAATGATAATAAATCAGTTGAGCTTTTAGAACAAGCACTAGAAAATGTTAAACCAATGGTAGAAGTGAAATCAAGGCGTGTTGGTGGGGCAACATATCAGGTGCCAGTTGAGGTAAGGCCAGTAAGGAGACAGACATTAGCTATGCGATGGGTAATTGAAGCTGCAAGACAAAGAAGTGAGAAATCAATGGCATACAGACTTGCGAATGAATTAATGGACGCAGCGGAAAATCGTGGGACAGCAATAAAGAAAAAAGAAGATACTCATCGAATGGCTGAAGCAAATAAAGCTTTCTCACATTACCGTTGGTAGAAAACACCAAGTTTTCTATATATCTCAGTGTCAAGATTAACCCCTATAGAGCTATACCGGAATATAGGTATCATGGCTCATATCGATGCTGGTAAAACAACAACAACTGAACGCATACTATTTTACACAGGTGTCTCACATAAGATTGGTGAGGTTCATGATGGCGCCGCAATTATGGATTGGATGGAACAGGAGCAGGAACGAGGAATCACAATTACATCTGCAGCAACAACTTGTTTCTGGACTGGAATGCATGAGCAATTTGATCAGCATAGAATAAATATTATTGATACACCTGGGCATGTTGATTTTACAATTGAAGTTGAGAGAAGCCTACGGGTTCTTGATGGTGCTGTAACTGTTTTATGTGCAGTTGGTGGTGTGGAACCGCAAACTGAGACAGTTTGGCGCCAAGGAAATAGATATAGTGTTCCTAGAATGATCTTTATAAATAAAATGGATCGCGCCGGAGCAGATTTTTACCGAGTTTTAGAACAAATTAAAGACAGGCTTGGAGGAAAACCAGTTCCTATTCAAATTCCTATTCTTAAGGAAGAAGAATTTCTAGGTGTAATTGATCTGATAAAAATGCAGTCACTATATTGGGATAGTGAGAATAAAGATATGGATATTAGATATAAAGATATTCCTGATGACCTTAAACAAGAAGCGGAAAAGTGGAGAGATTTAATGATCGAATCAGCTGCGGAAGCAGATGAGAGATTGTTAGAAAAGTATCTTGAAGAAGGAGTTTTAAACGAAAATGAGATTAAAACTGGTTTAAGAAAACGTACCATAAACAGCGAAATAGTTATTGCAATTTGTGGGTCAGCTTTTAAAAATAAAGGAATACAGCCATTGCTTGATGCTGTTATTGATTATATGCCTTCTCCAAAAGATGTGCCTCCAATAAAAGGTATTCTTGATAATCAAGAAGAATCAAGTCGGAGTGCATCTGATGAAGAACCATTTGCGTCACTTGCGTTTAAAGTTGCTACAGATCCATTTGTGGGCAATTTAACTTTCTTTAGGGTTTATTCGGGGGTAATGAGTTCAGGAGATACGGTCTACAATCCAACAAAAGCAAAAAAAGAGAGAATTGGACGTATATTGCAAATGCATTCAAATGATCGAAAAGAGATACAAGAAGTTCTTGCAGGAGATATTGCTGCTGCTGTAGGCCTAAAAGATGTTACAACTGGAGATACCCTTTGTGATCCAAAGAATGTCATTACTCTTGAGAAGATGGAATTTCCAGAACCTGTAATCTCTGTTGCGATAGAACCAAAAACAAAACCCGATCAAGAAAAAATGGGAATTGCTTTGCAGAAGTTAGCAAAAGAGGATCCATCTTTTAGAATGCATACGGATTCCGAGTCAGGGCAAACAATAATCTCAGGGATGGGAGAGTTGCACCTTGATATAATTGTAGATCGAATGTTACGCGAATTTAGTGTTGATGCTAACGTAGGTAAACCTCAGGTTGCATACAGAGAAACGATAACTCAATCAGTTCAGCAAGAAGGTAAATTTGTAAGACAATCTGGAGGTCGTGGGCAATATGGGCATGTGTTTCTAAAGATTGAACCACAAGAATCTGGAGCAGGTTATGAATTTATTAATGCAATAGTTGGCGGTGCTGTGCCTCGAGAATATATAACTGCTGTTGACAAGGGAGTGCAAGAGCAAATAGAAAACGGAGTTGTTGCTGGATTTCCAGTAGTAGATGTAAAGGTCACGCTTTATGATGGGTCATACCATGATGTGGATTCAAGTGAGATAGCTTTTAAGATTGCAGCTTCGATTGCGTTTAGGGATGGATCGCAAAAAGCGAAGCCAGTCTTATTAGAGCCAATAATGAACATTGAAGTCGTTACCCCGGAAGAATATATGGGCGATGTTATGGGTGACGTGAACCGAAGAAGAGGATTGCCTCAAGGTATGGAAGATGCTCCTGCAGGTAAAATAATTAGGGCAGAAGTACCATTGGCGGAAATGTTTGGTTATGCAACTGATCTAAGATCAATGACACAGGGAAGAGCAGTATATTCTATGGAGTTTTTAAAATATAATACCGTTCCAAATAATATATTGGATATCATTACAAATAAAACAGTATGATTACTAAATTAAATAAATCTTGAAAATATAGAAGGAAAATTATTGTGACAGCAAATCAGAATATACGTATACGATTAAAGGCATTTGATCATCGATTGATTGATACCTCTGCTCGGGAAATTGTAGATACAGCCAAAAGGACAGGCGCTACTGTAAAGGGTCCAATTCCGTTGCCTATGAAGATGGAAAGATTTACAGTATTAATATCACCTCATGTCAATAAAGATGCTAGAGATCAATATGAAATTAGAACGCATAAGCGTCTTATGGATATAGTTGATCCAACAGACAAAACTGTCGATGCTTTAATGAAATTAGAGTTACCGGCAGGTGTTGACGTTCAAATTAAGCTAAATTAGTTAAATTTAGTCCTAAATATAAGAAAATCATTAAAAAAATACATAAAAAGTCATTAATTGTTTGATAGCGGTGATTCTCACGTTATAATAGTCGGCTAATTTCAGCCGTTCCAAGAGTTGGCTGAAATTAAGGTTAGTTAGATTGAATCTAATAAAACAGATATAGGTCGCTTCAATAAAATGAAGCGTGCTCGGCAAATCTTGGGCCTGGATTAATCCAGACGGGGTCAGTTCAATTACATAGAGATAACAACTATGATGACTGGCCCTTTGTTATGTTTAAGAGGAATGGAAATTAAGAAGTATAGTGTTGCACCAGGAAGGTTTTAGCATTTGTGTCATTTAATACAAGGGTTTCAAAATGGCAATTGGATTGATAGGAAAGAAATGTGGAATGACCAGAATCTTTACAGAGGATGGTGTGTCTGTGCCTGTGACAGTAATTGAAGCGCAAACAAACCGAATTTCACAATTAAAAACCTTAACAACAGACGGTTACAATGCAGTTCAAATGGCATCTGGAACCGTTAAAACTAATCGTTTGTCTAAAACTGTTGCCGGACACTTTGCAGCTACTAAAACTGAACCTGGAAGAAATATAAATGAATTTCGTTGCGAAGAAAGTGATGTAAATGCTTTTGAAGTAGGTATGGAGATTAAGGTTGATATTTTTGAGGAAGGTCAGAAAGTTGATGTTACTGGAAAAACAATTGGTAAGGGATTTGCTGGGACTGTAAAAAGACATAATTTTAGTATGCAAGACGCAACTCACGGTAATTCTTTATCGCATAGAGCGCCTGGCTCGATAGGTCAGAATCAAACTCCAGGCCGTGTTTTTAAAGGAAAGAAGATGGCAGGACACATGGGTAATGTTCGGCGGACGATTCAGAATTTGGACGTTATTAAAGTAGATTTAGAGAGGAATCTAATACTCGTTAAGGGGGCCGTACCAGGCCATGAAGGTTCAGAAGTAATAATTAAGTTAGCAGTTAAGAGTAAAGATCAAAAAATTACGATTAAGAAGCCAGTAGAACCGAAAG
>CESR01166361.1_pt1 | contig 26636 bp, 16 predicted proteins | sample 356351 | NCBI WGS metagenome assembly CESR01 (sample SAMEA2622149, study PRJEB7988) | marine metagenome | isolation source: saline water (ENVO:00002010), including | reverse complement strand
ACTGCGAAAAGCAAGGGACTTATGATGCCGTGAGCGAACATCATGAACAAGGCCCCGGCTATGCCCAGAGGCTGCATAGTGGCTATTCCCAAGAAGATCAGCCCCATATGGGATACCGACGAGTAAGCGACCATCCTCTTGAGGTTGGTCTGCCCCATGCACACCCACGCACCGTAGACGAGGCTGGCCATCCCCAGAGTGAGTAGCAGTGGAGTAAAGACCACCGTGGATCCAGGGAAGGCAGTGACGGCTACCCTTAGGAACCCATAAGCGCCCATCTTCAGCATCACGCCTGCCAAGATCATTGATCCCGCGGTGGGAGCCTGCACGTGGGCATCCGGAAGCCATGTGTGGACTGGGACGCTGGGCATCTTGGTAGCGAACCCAATCAGAAGTAGGATCCAGACAAGGTGCCTGAGGCCTTCGCTGGCAATTAGGTTGTCATCTGCCAGCATGGCGACTAGGTCGAAGGTGTGACCGGTCGTGGTCCCGGGATCGGTGGTGTGGAAGTACATCACCAAGATACCGATCAGCATTACGACGCTGGCTGTGAACGTGTAGATGAAGAACTTCATCGCAGCATAGCGACGGTCCTCCCCTCCCCACATCAGAATCAGGAAGAACATCGGGATCAGGGTTAGCTCCCAGAAAACGTAGAAGACAAAAAGGTCCAACGCCACGAAAACGCCCATCATAGCGCCCTCCATGATGAGTAGTAGTGGGTGGAAGTTGTGGCCGTTCTTCGCGTCCCACTCGACCAGCATGGACACTGGAATGATCATCGATGTCAGCCAAACCATAGGGAAAGACAGGGCGTCTACCCCTACGTGCCAGGACACCCCGATGTAGGGTATCAAGGCGAACGGGGTGTTCTCGAACTCGTAGTTGCCGAAACGGATGCCTGTCCAGTCGATGTCGCTTATCGAGGACGTGGCTGCGTAAGTGGAGACAACGAAAAGTCCCAGAGCCACTCCAAGGCAGATGCTGCGGCTGAGCCTCCTGATCTGCTCGTCGAATGGGTGGAGCAGCAGCGGCAGCAAGAGGAGGAGGAGGCCAACTGCGATTGGGCCTAGGGTGAGGATCGTCAGAATCAGCTTCCCACCCCCCATGCTAAGGCGAAAATCGAGAGAGCCCCGACAGCAGTCATCAGGATGTAATCGCGGGCCCTGCCTGTGGTAACCCTGCGAATCTGCACTGAGCCAAGTACTGAGCTCGACTCGATCTGCTTGACGAGCCCGTCAATCACGTTCCTGTCGAACCAAGCAGCGAAGGCAGCGAGCGGCATTGCTGTCTTATCCAAGGCCCACTCGTAGAGGTCGTCGAAGTGCAGGCGGTTCTGAAGGGCTTCTGAGAGGCTAGAATCTGCCATTTCAGAGACGTCCTGAGTCCCGAATCTCCCAGAGGCGGATACCAGCCAAGACACCATTGGATTGGCCCTCTCTCCCTCGGCTAGAGGGCCTCCGTGGACCCTAGCTGCGATGATTGGACCTATGAGGAGCGAGAGTAGGATGGTGGTCCAGCCAACGATTCTAAGATTGGGGTCGTCCGGCAGGAAGGCGTGCTTGAGGGTATCCAAGACTCCGTGCATTGCCAGACTGTCGGATTCGGCAGACAGGTAGTCAATCACCCCCAGCAAGGATAGTGCGAAGCCACCGAGTGCGCTGATTATGGTGAGTATTACTAGGGGTTCCTTGATCCAAGGAGTGGTTTCCTGGACGTGCCTGGAGGCCTCGTGCTTAGGCTCACCGGCGAAGGTCATGAACCACATCCTAGACATGTAGAAGCCTGTCATCCCTGCAGTGAGCAGAATCAGGATGGCGGGGCCGAACATCAGGGGCTCATCCTCGAGGCATGCCTTCCAGGTCTCGGCGATTATCCCCTCCTTAGACCAGAACCCGCCAATCAGAGGGATTCCGATTATGGACATCGATCCGAACATCATGGCAGTTGCCGTGACTGGCATCTTGGATGCCAGCCCTCCCATGTTGCGCATATCCTGTGGGTCGAAGTCGTGGTCTGCGTTCTCACCGTCGTGGTGGAGATGATCATGTGCATGGTGGAGTTCGTGAATCACCGAGCCGCTGGCCATGAACAGCATTCCCTTGGCCATGGCGTGATTGAAGAGATGGAACATCGAGGCCCCGAACACAAAGGCAGCGGCATGGTGGTCACCGTGGTTGTAGAACCAAAGGGCGGAACCCAGGCCCGTGAAGATGTAGGCGAGCTGGCTCATTGTCGAGTAGGCTAGGACCTTCTTGATGTCGTTCTGCACGAACGCTATGGAGGCCGCCATGAAAGCGGTGATCCCTCCGATGTACGCAACTATCAGGCCCAGGTCCTCGAGGCCAGCGACGCCATGGTGTCCCACGTCAACGAAGGGGACCATGCGAGCTACAAGGTACAGCCCAGCATTCACCATGGTTGCAGCGTGGATTAGCGCCGAAACAGGCGTCGGCCCCTCCATGGCATCGGGCAGCCAGACGTGCAGTGGGAATTGGGCTGACTTACCAACCGCGCCAATGAACAGCATAAGGAGTGCCATGAATAGCTCGTTTGAGTCGACGTGCCCGTGTAGTGATGGGTCATCGAAGATCACCGAGAACTCCAGGGATCCGTAGATGTCGTAGAGCATCAGTAGGCCGACCATGAGGAAGACGTCCCCCACACGAGTGGTCAGGAATGCCTTCTTGGCGGCGTAGGCTGCGCTCTCCTTCCAAAAGTAGAAGCCTATGAGCAAGTAGGAGCAGAGCCCCATAATTTCCCAGAATACGAACAGCCAAAGGAAGTTATCAGCGAGGACCATGCCGAACATTCCTAGTGCGAAGAGGAGGAATTCGGCGTAGAATCGGTGATTGCGGTTCTCGTTGATCGGATCCGTGTTCATGTAGCCGAGGCTGAACCAGCAGATCAGGAAGCAAAGGAAGGTGGCGACGAAGAGGATCATCAGGGTTACCGAGTCTATCCAAACCCCAACTCCGATCACCCTGGTAGTCTCCGTGAGGGTGTAGTCTGGCTGCAGGACCTCAAACGAGATCCAGTCGAACCAAGTCGTGACTGCCTCTCTGCCGAAACGATGGGTCTCAGCGAGGTAGTCAATCACTATCCAGACCGAGACCGAGAGGGAGACCAGCAGTGCGGAGAGTCCGATTATCCCTCCTTCCTTCAGAGTGTGCTTCCAGGTCTCGTTTCCGTTGTACACCTGTCCCACGACAAGAATGACGGGGAAGGCCAGGAAAGGTGCGAGAACGATCAAGAACGCAGCCTCGTAAGACTCCACCCCCATCAGGAAAAGGGCGGGGGCAACCAGCAGGGCAGGGAGCAGTGGTAGAAGGAGATTGTACTCGTTGCTAGAACCCGTCAAAATAATCACCTAGTTGCTGAGTTTGTTTGCTGCCTCCAGCGAAATCGTCTCCTGAGTGCTGTACATGGATAGAAGGATTGCGAGCCCGATTGCCACCTCCGCTGCAGCGATGGCTATCGCAATGGCTGTGAATACCCATCCGTTCACATCGCCAAACTGTAAGGCAGCTGCCACGAAGTTCAGGTTGGCCGCATTGAGCATGAGCTCGATGCACATCAGCACCACGATCCCATTCTTGTGGTAGAAGGTACCCAAGAGGCCGATTCCAAAGAGGATGACGCCCAGGGCGGCAATCCAGCTGGGATCGATCATTCGTCTCCCCCAATGTCCCATAGCAGGTTGATCAGTCGCTCGTCACGGACGAGGTAGGAGGCCCCAATCATTGCCATGGCGAGAAGGATGCCCAGAACCACAGTGGCGATTGACCAATCGTTGAACAGAGCGTCGGCGAAGTCCAAGGTCGAGGGAGGGGGGCTTCCCTCGGTTTGCCAATTTGGATGCTCCATAACCTCCCTGAGCAACACAAGTACGAAAGCGAAAACGCCGACTCCAGTTATAGTCGATATCGCGTTCAAGGTCGGCAGAGACTCTGAGTCCAGGATCTTCCGACGGGTGAGCATGACCCCGAACTGAACAACTAACATCACCGATCCAAGGTACACCAAGATCTGTATGGCAGCAAGCATCTCGGCATTGGCTAGGAGGAAGGCCGCTGCCACAGCGAAGAATGTGAGCATTAGCCAGAGTAGCGAGTGAGCGACCCTACTTGCGAAGACGCAGCCTACTGCTCCAGCAACGGCAGCTCCCGCCACGATTAAGAACACCAGCGCTTCAAAGTCTACTGACAACTGATCAGGCCTCCGCCCTAGCTGCCTTCCTCGCTCGCTTGTCTTTCTCCTTCTGTGCTCGTTTTGCAAGTTCCATGTCCACCCTTTCTTGGTGAACAGCAGGCAGGACCCGGGTTCTGTCAGCGTCCATCCGGAGATCGTCCCTTGAGAAGCCCGACATGCCGTCATACTCGTTTGTCATGAAGAATGACTCGAAGGGGCACGCCTCCATGCACAAGCCGCAGAACATGCACCTTCCCAGGTCAATCCGTCCTGACACTATGTCCTGTTCAGCTGGTCTCAGGGAGCTGGTCTGGACATCCTCGATCCCGGAGCCATCTGACCATCTGACTTTAGCGATGTCTCCTGTTATGTCGATAACTTCGGCGAAGTCGTATTGTTGGGGGGCGGGTTCGTGGTCGTTTACAAGATCGAATCCCTCGGCAATCTCGTCGAATTCTGCCTTCTGCCTGGCCGCTAGTCCTCCTGCCTCGATCTCGCTTCCGTAACCGTGCCACTGATTGGCGTCATCTACCGTATCAAGGACGTTCACCCTGACCTCGGAGGTCATGTGAAGGCAGTCGTTGGGACAAATCCTAACACACGCCTTGCAGGCGGTGCAAGTCTCCCAAATAATTCCAATCCTACCATTGTAATTGCCGGGGACAAACAGCCATGGCTCAAGGTCCTCCAGCCTCTCGTACGGGTACATCACAGTAACCGGCCTCTCCACGAATGGTAGCACCTCGGTGCTCTCGCGATCGGCTGCGAACTTCTGATAGGCGCTCGGGTGATCATTGCCTACCCTCCTCCTGGTTTCGGGGTCAATCATATCCGCGACCTGTCCGTGATAGTCGTTCTTGAGAATCCGGAGCTTGCCTAGGAACGGAACAGTTCTCAGCGCGGTCTTCATTGTTATCCACATTGGCCTTATTATGAGATTTCGGAAGCTGGGTGTCCCGTGGGGATGGTAGCTCATGGGTTCACCTCCGAATCGGGGTGGATTCCTGGTGACGCCTTTACCGGGTCACGGCCGGGGATGTAGGTGCTGTAAGGGCGGCGCATTGACTCAAGAGCTTGCTTGTCCTCGTCGACGAGGAGAATTACGAAGCCCACGACACCTGTCATCATCATGACCAATGGGGCCACCAGTCCCCACCCGCTGTCCCAGACCCAGAAGAACCCCCAGCCGCTGTCCCAAATCCAGACCCTGAGGAATATGGCCAAGGCCAGATTAGCTATCGAAAGTGGCAGTAGCCATCGCCATCCGAACTCCAGTATCTGGTCTGTGCGCACCCTGTGGAGAGAGGCTCGTATCCAGACGAAAAACGCGAAGAGCAGCCAGGCCTTTCCTAGGAGCCATGCGATTCCTGGCACTAACGATAGTAAGAATTCAAGGAGTCCGCCAACCACTGGGGCCGCCTCTAGAGACCCTTGGAAAGGAGCCTCCCACCCTCCTAAAAAGAACAGAGCGAAGAGGAGACATGCAGCGAAGGAGCGCATGTACTCGGCCATGAACATGAATCCCCATCTCAGGCCTCCGTACTCGGTCCACCAACCCTCGACAAGCTCCGCCTCGGCCTCGGGCATATCGAAAGGAATTCGCTCGACCTCCGCAATCATGGTAATGAGGAAAAGGGTAGCTCCCAGAGGCATCATGAAAATGTTCCATACGTCAGACTCGCCTATCTGGAAGTCGACTATCTCAATGATGTTGAACGTGCCACTGAGGACGCAAACGCCGAGGACGGTGATTAGGAGGGGGATCTCGTAGGCTGTTAGCTGCGCAGCTGAGCGCATTCCTCCGATTAGGGTGTACTTGTTGTTTGAGGACCACCCGGCAAAGAAGACCCCTAGGGGAGCAACGCCAAAAATGGCCATCATGAATATGGCAGAAAGCTCTGGGCTTGAGATGTAGAAGTGGGGTCCAAACGGTATGAAGGCGAACACTAGGACAGTAGTCGAGATAATGATAACTGGCGCAACCTCAAACACCACCTTGTCGGCGTTCCTGGGGACTATGTGCTCCTTGCCGGCGAACTTGGTGAAATCGGCGAATGCCTGAAAGAACCCAGGTAGCAGGAACCAGTAGCCGTGGTAGCTTCTGTTATTGACTCTGGATACAGTCTCCAGATGGTGGTCGTTCCCCCATATCGAGTTTAGCAGTCTGTTCAGCCAGCCGATGGGGGTGCCCATTCCGAAAGGGAGTTGGTTCCACCACTCACCGGCCGTGACCCCGCTCTCACCTACCCAGAGGCTGCGCAAGGTAGTGGTGGCACCGAGCCTGTCCATCAAGCGGCCGATGAACTTCCTCTCGATGTATGGTATGGGCAGCATTGTCATCATCAAGGTCGTGAAGACCACGGTGCAGACAAGTGTGGCGCTAAAGAACGACTCGAGGGCCGGCTGAATCTCCGCGAACTCTTGCTTGAGGTTGAAAATCGGGCCCACGACAATGTCAGTTGGCCAGATTCCCTTTGGGAGGGAAATTGTAGCCTGTAGGTCGATATCCTCTGACGGGAGGATGTCGTGCACGTTGTCCATGGACCAACCGACCATTGCATCAATCCACCCACGGATATCCAACCAGTCGCTGCTCGCCATTCAATCACCTGTCAGTCTCCCCGATACAGGGGTCGAACGAGCCCATAATTGCAGGGATATCAGCGACCTTGTATCCTATCATGCACTTGGAAGCGTAGGGGATGGTGATGAAGATCGGAGATCTTATTGATACTCGATAAGGGTGCTTGCCGCGTCCTTCGCCACCTCCGGCAAGGTAGAACATCGACTCGCCTCTACTGTCTTCGAAGTGATGGAAACCGGAAGTTCCTTCGGGGGCTCTGCTAGGAGCCTTGGCCAAGATTGCGGGGTCTCCTGGCTCGTGGTAAGTGTCTGCGCCTTTGGGAATTTTTTCCAGTGCTTCGAGAACCATTAGGGCGCTGACTCTCATCTCCTCGACCCTGACTCGGTACCTGTCGTAGCAATCTGCGCCGTGGATTGAAGGTCTTTCGACGGGAGGTTCCCAATCCAGTTCGCTGTACACCGAATAGGGGTGGGCTCTTCTAACGTCGTAGTTCACCCCGCCTGCACGCAGGTTGGGACCAGAGACCCCGTGGTTGACCATCTCTTCGGGCTTGGAGTAACCAACTCCCTGAGTCCTAATCAGGAAGATTGTGCTCTCATCGAATAGGGCCTCGTATTCCTGTATTCGATCTAGGAAGAGGCTGACCTTGGCCCGAGCTCGTTGGGCGAACCCGTGAGGCAGGTCCCTCTTCACGCCCCCGACCCTGGGGAAGTTGTAGTGCATCCTGGATCCGCCGAGCTCTTGGAGCAGGTCCATCATCATCTCCCTCTCGCGCAGGCACCAGACCATAATCGACAGATTGCCTATGTCGGGGCCATATGCCCCGAGCCACATCAAGTGAGAAGCAATTCTCTGGAGTTCTACTGCAATCAGGCGAATGTACTCTGCCCTCTCCGGTACCTCGACCTCCAAGAGGTCCTCAACTGCGTAGATGTAAGAGTGTGACCAGGTGTTGGCACTAGCATAGCATAGTCTGTCGCAGTAAGTTGTGATCTGGGTAAAATCCCTCGACTCGCAAATTTTCTCGACGCCTCTGTGGATGTAGCCCAGGTCTGGCTCAGTGTCCACTACAGTCTCCCCGTCAACCTTTACCTTCAGGGTCCACAGACCGTGGGTCATTGGGTGCTGAGGTCCCATTGAAATCCACATTTCTGCCATTGTTTCGCCTCACTTGATCTTACCAGCGTCTGCCGGTTTGCGCAGGAATCCCTGTGCATCGTCGTACATTTCCTCGAAGTCGTGGTAACGGAGTTTATGCTGCTTCTGGAGTGGGTGGAAGCCCACCGGAGTCTCATGCGGCTGCAATACTCTGCGCATGCCCAGGTGACCTTCGAAGTCTATGCCAACTAGATCCCATGTTTCCTTCTCATTCCAGTCTGCACCGATCCAAATGTCCTGGACCGAGGGGACAGAGGGCTCCCTGGTTTCTGGTAGTACCACACTTACTTCAATTTCCAGAGGGACATTGTTACCCTCTACTTTGCTTGGATCTACGATGATGGGCTCTACCATTCCTGCTATTACCGGGGGGTCGGAGATTGCCATCCTGAGGAAGTGATAGACCACCTCCCAATTCTTATCGGGGCCGCCATCGGGCCAGTGAATACCGGTAATCATGGAGCAATAGTCAACTCCATGGTCGTTTCTGAGGCTCTCGGCTAGGGCCCTCCACTGATTGGCTGGGCAGGACACAGAAACGACGTTTCTTTGGCTTGTCCCACTACTCTTCTCGACGACGCTTGCCTCGACCTCAGTCATCCCGGACAAGTCCTTGGACATGGCCTCAGCCGCCGCCTTCTGGATTTCGGTGGGAACTGTCTTGGCCAAAATATCCCTCCTAGTCGTCTCCGATGATAATTGGCTTGTTGGAAGGTGGGGTCCCGTCGTTGGGGAGCGCTCCAATGCGGATGATTTTCTGCCGAAGTTTATCGAAGCCATCAATCAGAGCCTCGGGCCTGGGGGGGCAGCCAGGTATGTACACGTCGACAGGGATGATCGTATCCACGCCCTCCAGGATATTGTAAGACTGGAAGTAGGGGCCGCCGGAAATAGCACACTCCCCCATCGCAATACACCACTTGGGCTCCGGCATTTGTTCCCAGAGCCTGACTATGGGATCTGCGAATTTCTTGCTGATTGGGCCATTGACGAGTAGGACGTCGCACTGTCTTGGACTCGACCTGAAGAACACACCGAAGCGCTCAGCATCGAACCTGCTAGCCCCTGCAGCAGCCATCTCGAGGGCGCAGCACTTGATTCCTAGGTGGAGGGGGAATAGGGATTTCCTCTGGCTCCAATTGAACACGCGTCCGACCAGAACTCCAATTACGTCCTTGATTCGGCTGGCCTTCATCGCCTCGTCTGTAACGTCACCGACTGTGTCGACCAGCATCCTGCTGTTGAAAACTGAGTAGTTCTGTCCCTCGTCAGTCATCGTTCCACCTCAGATGTATATCCTCCCTCGCTTCCTGAAGATGTGCCAAACACCCAAACTCATCAGGAGGATGAAAACAGTCATGGTGACCAAGGCACTTGTAATCACGCTATCATCAACAAGTGACCCGTTTCCCTTCTGGATTGCCATGACTCCGCCAAAGGCCAGGAACATGAACGCGATATCGAATACCAGGAAAACTATGGCATACCAGTAGTACTGGAAGTGGAAGTTGATATCGGCATCTCCCAATGGCTCGGAACCGCACTCGTATGTGCTATCGCGGCGCAAGTACAGGCTGTGATCGGACTCGTAGCCGGGCAACAGGATTGACCTAGTCTTGTTGTGGTCGGATCCCGACTTTGTTGGCCTAATAAATCTGGTAGCGAAGAAGCTGAAAACGGGAAAACCGATTCCCACTAGGGTCATGACGGCTACTGGGAGGTACATCTCAGCAACGGACGACATTGTGGCATCACCGTCGGTCCCGTAGGGACCGACAAGCGCTGCCACAAAAAAACCGGACATAAGCGTATCCGAGGACCGGTCTACGGCGTCATCAGTCGTCTTGTTCAGTAACGATAGCCTGTGTGAGCAGAAGTGACTCGTTTCTGGAGCGCATTAACAGATAGACGACTAGCATCGACCCAATGAAGATGACGGCGATGGCCATCACTTTCTCGGTCCCGTCTGAGACGGACCCTACACCCAAAGTAGATTTGACAGTGAGGTCAATAGGTTGGCCGGCCACTGGCATGTCCTTTGGCTGGACGGTGACCGTGAAGGTGTACTCGTCCTCGGAGATCATATCGCTAGGGGGAGTGGCCCGAACGTCTACTTCTCGGGTTTCTCCGGGCTTGAGTTTGAACTCATCACCGATGACATCGACCGTCCACCCCCTTAGAGAGTCACTTGTCAGGACCTCCACGTCCTCTTCTGTATTCCCTTGGTTGGTGACAAATAGTGTGAATTTCATGTGCGCAGGGTAGGGGGCAGTCTCGGACTCATCGGACTCCAGTATGAACTGTAAATCGTGTATCGTCCTAATGTCTACGGCAATTTCGATGAATGAAGAAGACTGGCCTGTGTTCTTCTTGGAAGTCACACCGACCCTAATGACTCCGGTAGTGCCGCTCTCGACTTCCAGGGCTTCGAACTCTACCTCAATTAGCACTTGTCCGTTTGCAGGAATGATAACTGCCCCATCAACTATTGCTCCGTCGGCCTTAATCGTTCTCAGGACGGAGGAGTCCATCCCGTTTACGTAGACGACAGCCTCGTCTCTTCCTCCATCGCCGGTGTTAGAAATCAGGAAGGAGATGGATGATTCGCCCCCTGGAGGGAGTGAAACTGACATGAATCCTGGATCTTCGTCAGGGCTCTCAAATGCCAAAGACATGCTGTAATTGTATATTGACACTGTCACCGTTAAAGTCTGAGTCAAGAGCACTTCAGAGCCTACGATTCCGATCCTAACCTCGAAGGATTCGGTGTCATTGTCGACGAATCCTCCTACAATCACCATCATGTTAATCGTTACAGTCTGCTCCGAATCCAGAGTCACTATGGAAATCTCGTTGCCAGATGAGTCAGCAAACGAAGTTGGCCACTTTGTTTCAACGCAGGAGTCGTTGATGTCAGGATCGCAGGACGACAGGGCATACATGTCCTGAATATTGCCGGTGTTGGTGAGTTCGATCGGGAAGCTGATTGTTTCGTTGAATTTCCCGGTTTGAGAGTCCGATGGCACGGAAATTCTACCGTCGTGAACTGGTGCCACTGTTACAGAGACCGCAATCTCATCGTGAGTGGCGCCAGAGGAGCTAACTGTGAATCTGATTGGGAACTCTATTCCCGCCTTTCCCTCCAACGGTACGGTAATCTGTGCGTGAACGTACTCCCTGTCGCAGTTTGAGGAAGACGTGCAGTGCCTTCCGTCGATTGTTATCGTTGTCTGCGTCAGCTCTACCTGCCACCCCGGAGGTAAATCCTTGACTCCGAGCGCAAATGTGTCTTGTCCGTTCCCTGTGTTTGTTATCTGTATCGAAGTTGAGCCGGGAGAACCAGGCTGGATGTTAGTCAACGTAGGGACAGTGAGGGAAAGTGAGGCGTCCCTAACTTGTCCTAGGTTAACCCTGAGCAGCGATTCGCATCCTATGTTGCTACCGGCTCTGCCTTGAATGTAGACATCTACTGTTCCGGGCTCTAAGGAGTCGTCGGGAGTGATTTCGAAGTCAAATACAGAAGAATCCTGAGAGCCGCCGGGCTCTGAAAGAAGTCTGCTGGTAGGGGTGTCGAAATCAACCCAGTTGCTGATGTCGTACCCCTCTGCCATAGCGTAGGCAGAAACGGTCCATGCTGTGTTGCCGGTATTCCTCAGAGAGAATGAATTGGTCGCTGATTCTCCAGGATCAAGTGCGTGGGAGGCGATCTGCAATGATGAATCACAGGTTTTGACTTCAGGAATCTTCAGTTCCAAGTTCAAGCTATCGTTGGCTTGGTCCAGGGAGTTTGGGTCGTTTGTCACTGTTGCCTCCAATATAAAGCAATGATCCCCTGAATCTGTGGAGCTTCCATCGGAAAGGGTGACTGTCACGGTTGCTGTTTCTGAATCGCCCTCGTTCAGGTTCATTGTCTGCGGATCCACCGTGGCTTCAAGTCCCTCCGAGTCGCAATCACTCGAGGATGCTATGGATAGCTGGACGTTGCTCTGCTGCTCACCTGTGTTCTCTACCTTGGCTGTCCACTCTACGTCGTCGGTCTCACCATCGTAGGTTATCTTTCCGTTGTTTGGATTCTGGTAGGTGAGCGTGACGGAGTACTGCCCTCCACCTTCAGCCGAAGTAGTCACCTTGATGTCCTCGTTTGCGGTTTCGAGTCCTGCGACTCCGTTTGCCGTAACTGTCGTCTCGCATTCCCCAGAAGCCTGGTCATTGACGCTGACTGTGAGGGTCTTATCCTCAGAGTCACCTTGGTTTAGGGAAAACGGAGTTGTGTCGATAGAGGAGGTGAATCCGTTGCAGTCTGAGTCCTGTGACGTGCTGAGTGTGACTGTCAGATCCTCATCGCCATCGTTCGTAATGGTTATGGTGTATTCAGCGGGGTCATCAGTGGTCGCCTCCTTCGCAAGAGAGTCAGCGGACATGGCCAGAGAAGCAGCAGCAGAAGCAGCAGGGGAGAGCATGGACAAAAGCATAAGAGAAGCGAAAATAGCAGCCGGACTGGACCTTCTCATCAACAGACCGAGTCATTCGCCCCTCTAAGGGCTTCGGGCGCATAGTGCGCCAATAATCACTGTTTTTACAGATTTTCGTTGTACTGAGTGTGGCATGTCTAGTCGTTCAGTAATCCGGGTCAGGCACCCATTCCTCATTGTCAGCGTCCCAGAGCCATCCTGGATACTCGGAGAACCTCTCAAGATTATTTTCGTTCTGAGATTGTGGGGTCCTGTCTATTGATTCCTCTTGTGGAGCCTCCTGTTGCTCGTGCTGTGCTGCGTCATGGTGAATTATGGACTCGGAAGAATTCCCCTCGTCCTGGGTTCCCAATGAAAGCAAGCCACTCATTACGCCAGCAATGTCTCCCCCGGATCTACTGTAAAGAAGAATTGCAGCGGCAGCGAGTATTGAGATGAATAACAGGCCAACCACAGCAAATAGCCAATCGGCACCGCCTTCGTTGGATGGGTCGGGTATCACGTCAATTGTTAGAGATATGCTGCTGCCCGCTATGTGTTCGGCATCGGCCAGCATAAGCACTACTTGGCCGTCTGCCCCAGAGTTGGGGACAAATGAAGCCTGTACTGATCTAGTCTCTCCTGGCTGCAGGCTGACCATGATGCCATCTAGAATACGTACCTCCCAACCACTTGGGCCTTCGGATGTCAGTCGATTGGAGACGGGGGAGTTTCCCGTATTCTGCAGATCGAGGTACAGGGTCGTAGAGTAGCCTTCATGTGCCTCATCAAAATTCGTAAGGGTCCATTTGACCTCATTTAACGTTTCAACCAGCAAGGAGATCGTCTCCCTAGACTCAATCCCTTCCCCAGATAGCACGAGGGTTACTTCTGGTTGTGAGGCAGCAGTCTCATGCTCTGGGATAACTATGGTGCACCAAACCGTCGCAGTTTGGCCTGGAGAAATCTTTGATGGATTCACGATGCAAGTGGATGACCAATCTTCATCGGGAAGTTCCATGAAGACATCTGGCTGCCAGTTCGAAGAGCCATCGTTAGTCACATTCCACCCCATGTCGAAGCCCGGCGCTCCCACTGGGTGGGCTCCTAGGCCCAACGGTGAGTTGGATGTCTCGACCGAAGTCCCGTTTACGAAGACGACCGCGTGGAACGAAATGCTGGGTGCTGCAGTTGAGACGGCTTGCAGAGTTGTGTTCCAATCGAAGAAAGAGCCGTCATCATTTAGGAACCTGATTTCGACACTGCCGCCTTCCGCTCTGCCATTGCCCTGAATAGTGAATGACCATTGGGTCGACCCTCCGCGATCGATGGAGACGTTCCCCATGCCGCTGGTGATTGACCATCCCCCAGGTAGTGACCTTTCTATTGCATTAAGGACGATGTCCCGATTTCCATTATTCGAAATCTGCAGAGTGACCTCGTGCAACGCGTCAGCTGGAATTTCTCCCTCAAAACCACCGTTAGAAGGGGAGAAAGCGATGGAGTCGAAGGCATCGACAACAAGATCGAGGTCGAAGGACCAAACCTCCGGGCTTACTCTGGATTTTACCAGAAGCTGGGCTTTGAAAGTGGAACCCGCGTTAATCAAAACCCCTGGAGGGGTGATGCTGATGCCAGCAGAAATCTGAGCCCCCTTTTGCATGGTCCCCGTAGACCCCTGGTTTGAGCCGGGAAATGGGCCTAGGTCGTCGAAACCCAGATCCCAGCCTGCTGGAGAGATTACCTCGATATCATATGTCTGGGCACCGTTGCCCCGGTTTCTGATTAGTGCGGAAAAATTCGTGGTTTCAAACGAGTCCACAGCGATACTATCCGATGGAATGGAGACCTCGGGCTGGGCAAGTACTGGAACATCGAAGAAAAGCTCTAGCTGTGATTCAACGTCGAACTCTTCGTCTGTTGCAGTGATTACGATTTTGTAAGTTCCAGGATCCGGAGGTGCCGGGTGTACTAGGGTTAGGTTTACTGTAGTAGAAGCTGAGGGGCCTAGGTTTACGTAGACCTGGTCAAATGACTTGAACCAGTCGAAAGTTGATTCATCCCTAGTTCTGTTGGGTTCTGAGGCGGAGATGGATGCGTTAGTCTCGAACAGTGCCAGGTTTGTCATCACTATTGGCCACGTAGTTGTCGTATCTGAGGCATCACCAAGAGTGATCCAAGGAGATGTCGAAGATGCTTGAATTCCGGGGGCACTGACTTGGATTGTCTGCTCTAGTACGTTATTGTCCTCGTACAGCTCCTCGAGTTGATCGTTTGGATCGATTTCAATCCTGATTTGCGTGTCCCCTTTGTCTGCACCCACAGGGGTCCAATCCCATACGAGCCGCGTATCCTCTCCAGGGGACATCCCGAGTTCCTTCGTGTCTAGGTGGTTCCCGTTTACGTAGGCTGAAACGAAAACTTCGGCGAACGATCCGGACCCTTGGTTGATCATTGACACTGAGAACTGCGTCTCCTCCCCGACCTGCGGAATTGGGGTTGACAGTTCGAAGGATCCAGGTACGAAACTGGGGTCGGGAGTCAGGTCGTTGACGTTGACCCCTCTGACTGCTATGGAGTATGGCTGGTATGTCCTGCTCCCACCATGGGAGAAGTCAATGACCTTAACGTTCCAAATTCCAAGGCCAGCAGAGTCGATCAGGACAACTTCCACATTGTTCTTTATGTCCATGGTGCCGCCGGTTGTCGATCTGCCGTTGAAGAAGTCATTTCCCAGATATGTTACCTGACCGTCGGGAGAGGTGACCTCAAGGTTGAGGTTGTTCCTGAGTTGGGTCGTGGAGAAAGCGGATCCGGGATAGTCTGACCAAACTAGCACCACCTTGAGGGGTTCTCCGGCTCGCGTTACATCGAAATTGTACTCAGCTTGCTGCCCACTAGATAGGCGGGATCGGTCATCAACAAAAATCCCGACATCGTCCTCGGGGACTAGGGAGTTGACGAGATTGAGTCTGCCCCAGCCCTCATCATCATTGGGGATATCTCTGGAACCCATGTCCTCTGCTCCGAGAATCAGCATCGCCTTGATCAGGGCCCCTTGGGGGGCTGGTCTCTGAGCTACCTCCATCAGGTATTCTCTGACTAATGCTGAAGCCCCAGCAGCAGCGGGTGTTGCCATTGATGTGCCGCTATACTCAACATACCAAGGGTCGTTGATGTTGTTAGGTGCATCCGTGGCCTCCTGTGCCCTACAAGAACGGACATAGTCACCAGGTGCAACAAGATCGGGTTTGATTCGGCCATCATCGGTCGGGCCTCTGCTACTCCAGTAGTACATGTCATCAGCTGAACCATACCTGTTTACGTGGGCTCCAACTGTAATCACGTTCTTTGCAGTTCCAGGGGGTGAGATTCCATCGTCCCTCTCATTCCCCGCCGAAAAAAGGACGGTCATCCCCTGATAGGACCAGTACTGGTCCCATGTTGAGGTTCGATCATCCGCGTCCTCTGACTGGGTTGTGTAGTCTCCTCCGGAATTTATCCCCCCCCAGCTGTTTGTGTGAATCCTCGCTCCCCCAGAATTGTAAGCCGTGTTCAGCAAGGTGTAGACCCCGGGGCCAGAAAGAGCCCCGGTGGATTCGTCTTCCATGGCCTGCAGATAGAGCTCAGCTTCCGGAGCAACGCCCTTGTAGGAACTGGTGCGGGAGCCAGAGCCGAGGACCGTGCAGGACACGTGGGTCCCATGGCCGTCGGTGGTGTCTGCTGTGGAGCCGTCACCGGCTACGTCTAACCTCTGAACTATCCTGTCATCAAAGTCCCCATGGTCGTGGTCTATCCCGGTATCCGCGACGCCAACCCTCTGCCCACTGCCGTTAAGATCGGTGATGAATCCAGTCTCGGCAACGTTTACTTTCATGTGACTGCGGACCAGGTTGTTGTGTACAGACATCTCGAGGATAGGTGAAATATACGACACTTGGGCTTTCATCGCCAGGGCAACGGCACCACTGGGAGAAATGGTGCCAAAGTGTATTCCCGTGCCAGGTGACCAAGTCTCCCCTAGATGTTCGTAGGCAAGTTGGCCCAATGACCCATCGAGGCCGTGTCCGATGTCATCAAGGCGGTTGAGCTCTGCATCCTTCCAACCCAATAGTTCCACATTCTCAAATGATTCGTAGTCCTCGGACCATAGCCTACTGTCTACAAGCATAGCAACGGGGACGCGGTGGCTAGAGGAAACCATGGAGAGTCGGCTTGCAACGCTCAGCTCGTTCAAAGTTCCCTGCAATAGGAATCCGGAAGGAGGGATTGTTGAGCGGACAGCTACGTCGGCAGCCCCCGTAATACCCAGTCTCGCATCCCACAACCCAACATCGCTGTCTATTATGACGAGGAGCAGGTCTTGTCGGAATGGCTGGAGTCTGTCGGGAATTTCTTCGCTCAGTAATAACCCCTGATTCGTGAAAACTCCGATTGGGGACTCTGCAATCTCGTCCCTGATTCCCTCCACTGTCTGAGTTATCTTCGGCTCTCCTAGGTCTAGGATACTATTCGGGTCTGGAGAAATCTCCACTCGGGTTTGATGCTGTTCTAAGGAGGAGGTTGCCTGATTATCTGTGGATTCCTGGTCGATTAAGGGGGCATAAGATGCCAGTAGGGTAACTAGGATCAGAATCGAGCCACGCTTATTCATCTGATTGCCCCTCCTGTCTAATTTGAATATTGTTCACTCGTTTTTCTGAAATTTGTTGCAATCTAAAATATGGTTGGGGTGACCTCCTCAACGAAAAATTCCCTGGACCAATCCCCCACTTCATGGGTCCACCTTTCCGAAACCTCGCCCCCATAGTAACGATAATCCAGTGTGATTTCTATGGTATAGCTCTCCCATACCGATTGTCCGAGCACGACCATCTCAAGATCATCGGACGGAGTGTTTGAAATCGAGCTGTGAGCAGGTAGTTTCTCCATTGTGAAATCATGGCGGCCAAGTTCAACCCCCTCAATGTCAAGTAATCTCATAGTCACACTGACGTCCTCAATTGGCCTACTACCTTTGTTGTCCAATTCGGCGAGAACCACATGCCCGGAGGCTGATTGCATGTAGGCCACGTCCAAGTTTACGTTTTGATATGGAATGACCCAAACGAGTGCGAACAGCGTTGCAGACGCAATTAGGAACGCGGAAAATGAAGCAAAAAGAACCCTAGTCGGAGTTATCAGTTGATAAGCTCGGTCTCCAATCGTCTCAAGGATTACTTGAGCGGTCTGATGATCTGCCTCTTCCTCCCTCCAGCTAGTGAGCCTGTCCTTCAGCCCCATTACGAGTCACCCCCAATGGTAGCAAGCAGAGTTAGGATGCCTGAGGAGATGGGTTCTGGAGCCATGATGTGACTGGTTGATCCTGTGAATCCGGGTACCATGTTGAGCAGGGAGAGGTCGGATGCAAGGCCATTGACCCCTAGTGTGGTGCCTGAGGGCAATCCTCCGGTGGTTTGGGCGTCCAGAAGAACCCCTCTGAGCTCAATATCCTGATTTCCAATGTTTGCAGATGCCCTCGCAGAGACAATCACTCGCCCACTCTGAACATCATTGACTTGAATAATCGAGTATGGGCCGACGATTTCCTTGACGTGGATTGTAGCGCTCTTCAAATCCTCGCCCAGTACCTCCAATTCATCTAAAACAACTGGTGGCATTGTCGGAACACTGGTTGCTCGCATGTATAATCGGGAGACTCCAGCGCCACCGGATCTGACATTCAACCCAAATGAGTCAGTGGGTTTAATGACCATCCGGTCAGTCATTCCTTCGGCTAGTAGGACGATATCGCCTCTGCTATTTATCGCCCTACCTAATGCCTCGATATACAATGACATGCCCTCGCCAGAAGCCGAGAAGTCCAGAACGGGGAGCCCCTGGAATGCAAGGTTCTGAGTTATGTCGAAGTTGATGTCTGGCTCCGTTGTGAGGTTCATTGATCCAGGCACGTTGGTTAGGAACATTGTTGCTGGCCACCATGATCCTTCCAACCATTGCATTTGTTGGAGCATAATGGACTTGACTCCCTTGTCATCGGTTCTGAATTCCTCGGGGACGGTCATGTCCATGGAAAGAGCAGTTCCAAGGCTTGCTTGTATTTCCACAGATTCAGGGATATCCTGAACCATCATCTCAGTCCTGCTTCCGATCTCCCTGTCAATCAATAGGGCGTGGAACCAATCCAGTCTGGTTGTCATTTGGTAAAGTGTCGAAGTTGAAACCTCGGTAATCCCGCCAACCGTTTCAATTCTGAAAACGGAATCCAGGAGTAGGGAAGTTGCGACATCCTCATCGAGACCCTCGAGAGTTAGGAAGAGGTCTTGGCCATTCACGCCCTTGTAGGAAATGATGAACTCCGAATGTTGTGGCTTCCAACCTTCCAAGCCTATGCTGACAGCCCAAGTCTGCGCGTTTTCCATAGAGCTTCTAGAAACTGACAGGTCGATGAGTGGGGGCAAATTGGGTAGCCACATCCTCAGATGGAAGCCATCGGAAATTCCTGAAGGGGATGAAACTAGAGAGACTCCGTGCAGCCACTCTGGGTCCTCGGTTGCCTGATTGCCCATTATTGCCTCTATCACTAGATCGAATTCCGTTCCGGCCTCCATTCCGAGCCCGAAGGAAAAGTCCTCATCTCCCGATCCCTGTCCTGAGGAGATGTCTGTGGTAATACCAGCTAGCACATCGTTAACCGATCTTCCCAGATCAGCGAAACTGCCAATGAAGAATCCGAATCCAGAGAGGCCGCTTGAGGTGTTCAACTGCGGGATTTCCAACGAAGGTCCGGACAGTGAACCGGTTGGAATCTCAAGTGAGAATGTAGAGGGAAGGGGCTTGATCTCCGCGGCCACACTTAGTGGCAGGTGACCATTAGTTGGTGCGTTTCCTACGTTAATCATCATCGGGTTCGAGCCAACCAATGTTGCGGAGGCGCTACCTCTTCCTGCAGAACCCGTCGCTCCTTCTTCGAGAGGAGGTGTCCAACCCAGGTGTCTGAGGCCAGAAATCCTAGAAGAAAGAGTTGAGGAGTTTGAGGAGGGGTCGTGGTGGAACAGAAAGTGGTCGCCCGACATTGTTTGCGGTGAGGGGGAGTCGCCCAACTGGAGTTCGATTTCATCGATGGAAGATTCAGAGGACCACGAGAATGAGCTTCCAGAGGTGGTAGTGAACGAGGAGGGGAGCCCGGTAATTCTGGCTGCTTGACGTTGTGAGCTGTCCTGACCAGTGTAAACAATCGAGTCAATTGGTGAAGACGCGGAATATTCAACCCTGTTGGGAGAAATCCTAATTGTGATATTGTCGGGTAAATCTGAGAGTGCAATTGACTGATGCGAAGAGCCGTTTATTTCTCCCGATTCGTGATTGATGAAGGCGATAGACAGTGTTTCGTTTGACTGTGTATCGATGCTCATTGTTTGGCCTCCGATGCCACTGGAATCTACAATGGAAAAGGTCTGGAGATTGCTTATTCTCAAGCTAGCCGCTACGGGAGCTAGGGGTTCTTGGGGCCCGTGATCAGTTTGGATGATCTCGAGCCCACGGTCATCGGCAAGGAGGATATGGTCACCCAGTCCCACTGGATGGTCTGATGAGCCGATTTGTAGGTTCAGAGTGTTTAGTGGGTAAAGTGACCTGCTCTCCCTCCAATTGTCGGTAAACAGTATGTGGAAGGACATGCCCTCCATCCCTCCGGCCCCCATGCCACCACTTATCGCATCAACAACAGAAGAGGGGATCTCGTTGAGTACATTGCCAACGTTTAGGAAAAGATCGACAATATTGAGGATCACCGAGTCCATTATTTTCGAAAAGAAATCTAGATTGTCGGCAGAGTCTAGGGACGTATCTGCTTCCTCTGATCCCCCCAGCCAGAATGATCCAAAAACAGCGACTGCTGGGGGGATTGCAGTAGCGGAGATGTGGATCTTCCTGTGGTCATCAGTGTTCCCGCCTCGGCTGAACCAAGATGTGTAATCTATCGAGTCGATGGATTGTGCGGACCTCAGGATTACCAAGCTATTCGGAGGGTGAGCAGGATTGATCGGCAGAGTGGGGTCATCGACGTTTTGACTTGTGTCTCTAGTGAAGTTCTTGATCCCGATAATCATGCCCAGCCTTTCGGGTAGTCCACCGGGGAGTTCCGGGCTGTCGGCAGAACCGAGCATCCTGAAAATCCTACTAATCTCATTGCTAGACATCGTGCCTTCAGGCATCCCTCTCAGCCATCCCATAGAATCGGTGACATTGCCGAAGTTTCCATCGGACTCTGATGGTGGCAGGTTAGATCTGTTCTCGTGGAAATGGATGTGCATATCTGTCCTCTTGTCCGCCCAGTACTCAATCGTGGTTAGGCTTCTCTCGCCCTCCATTCCAGAAACAGTCGGCAGAGTGGTGTCGGTTCGTATGATGACCTCGGCTGAGCTGGGCAATTCAGTGGAGTCGCCATTTGGGTGGAGCCTCGCTTCGATGTATGCTAACTCCCACAGGTCTCTGTTATCGCTAGAGTCCGGTGGCGAAAGGTGGACGTATCCGAAACCTGCTGAGACCCCGCAAGAAATCTCAATGGAAGTTTTTGAGTGAAGCTCGGATGTGTTGTACCTGTCAGGACAAATGGTCTGGCCGGAGTTGTCCAGCCTGAGCGCATAAGGGGAAGAGATTGAGGCGAAGGTGATTCCGGACTCAACTACATCGCCGGTATCGGTGTTGAAAAGCCCCAGAGTGAGGATCGCTAGCAGATCGAGACCAGCGGAAGATGTGTCAAAGTAGAATCTCTCAATTCCGACCTCGAACTCGAAGAACTCGGGAGGTGTCGTGAACCTTGAGTCAATCACCCAGATGTAGCTCTCGCCATCCCCCAGGGCGAGAACCGATTCCGCACCTGAGTAGGCCATTGCCTTGATGATTGAAACCTGAAGCGAGTCCAAGTCGTCCCAGTCGGGATCATTCCGACTACTCTCTAGAACTTGAACGGAGAAGACTATGCCTGGTTCGATCCAAAGTGTATCGCCCGCTAAGCCCCATCCACCCAAGAACTCCCAAGAGATCTTTAGGCCGATTTGTAGATCGTCGTCTCCATCGTCATCAATGTCAACCGAGTGAAGCAGCGGTTCCGTCTGAAAGTCAAACAGGGAAAGTAGAGTGGCGCTGAAAGAAACGACTTCGATTTGCTCAATTACTTCTCCAGTGCTATTGGTGTATTGGGTCCATATGACATAGTCTGTGATGTTGAATAGAGTCTGCCAGACATTGTCCACGAAACCCGGTGGCCTGTCGTTCGGGCCGACGAGCAAGTCGTATGGCATCGGGTGGGAAGGGTTTGGTGGTGAAGTTTCGACCATTTGTGCCCCATGGAGGGCTGTGCCAACTTGTGAAAGCACGTTTTCCGGTCCAGACGGGATTGCTGCAGCCCTAACGGCATCGATCCTGGGCTGTGCGGAGGCAGAAACGGAGTTTGACTCGAGAATCTCTTGACGCTCGTCAAGCATATTGCTGAACTCGTCCAAGACATCGAAGTCCTGAGACTCGATGCGAGGTTCGCCATTGGCGCTTGAAAGAGGTGAAGTCACTGGAAGGAGTAATATTGCAGTCATGAGCAAGCTGATGCTAACTAGGGCGCGGGGCTCCCGGTTTTCTTGTCCAGAGTTGCTCATTCTGAAGCGCACCTCCTAGAGGTGCGCTATATGGTATTGCCCTGCCTGAACCAAAAAGTATCAGCAATTCCATAGGGGCTTATTGCTCGTCAGCGACGCTGACGAGTTCCTCGGAGCCGCAATTGGGACAATTGGTGTATGCGGTATCGATTCCTTGGGGCAGGTTCAGCTCAAATGGGCGAGAGCAGGATGAGCAGTGCTTCCTGAGCTTCCTGTTCTCGGATGGTGGTTGCTCTGTAGCTTCTGGTTTGATGTCTAGCCCCTCAAATAGCGCATCATTAATCCCAGTTATTCGAGTCTTATCGGAGGAATCGGCTACGTCATCTAGATCAAGAATATCGAGCTCAATTTGTGAGAATTCGGGAGTTTCATTTGGAGGTTCGAATGACAATGGTCTGGGAGTTGACCACATGGCCATCTGCTCTTCCCTGGTTTGGATTTTGTCCGTGGGTTCCTCCACATCCTCATCTGATATCTCAGACATTCTCCGCCCGACAGCGAAATTGAACGCTAGGAGGATGCTGATTGCGAGGATTGCAATTACTACAACTGCAATTGCAGCCAATGCAATTCTAGCTATCGAGCTGCCTTCGTCATCACCCTCTACCAATACCAGAATCTCAGCAGTGGATTGGAGAAATTCGTCGTTTTCTACCTTACAGACTACGTAATGCGGACCTTCTGACTTGAACTCATAAATCACCTGTGGTCCATTGAGCTGGATTTCATTCTCGGTTCCTTGCTCAAAAATCCAAGTGTATAGGATCTTTTCCGATTCGTAATCTGTGGCGAAAATCTGGAAAATTACAGGATCGTTGACCTCGACTGTCAATTCCTCCTCGTAGGGAGCGATTTCTGGAGCGGTAACATCGATGAAGCGGATTTCTACATCCTCTTGTGTGCTTCGTCCCGATTTGTCAGTAACCAAGATCGATGCAGTGTGGAATCCTGGTGAAAAGTCATTTGTTATCTCAAGAATGAGGGTAGAGCTCGATTCGGACACATTATTGTTTGACATTACGATTTCGCTATCGAGCAGCCAATCTACTCTCTCAATGCCCCAGTTATCCGTGAAGGTCCCTGTCAGAGCAAGCTGTTCTCCGAATCCCTTGAGAATAGTCCCCTCGGAGGCGATATTGACAATGGGATCAGAGTTGTCCTCAACATGGATTACTCTCGTTGAGCTCGCGCTGCGGGAGTCGACTGAAGTCACAGAGAGTCTGACCGTATAGTTACCTGGAGTGTCCCATATCTTCGATGTTGTAGGCCCAGTATCGTCGGTTAGTCCGTCCCCATCAGTGTCCCACGAATAACTTGAATCCAGAATCTGGCCGGACTTGTTTGGAGTTGTAAGACCTGATAGGATTGCCGTATGGCCTACGTCTACCGAATCCAATGTAGATTCGCTGGTTATTTTTGGCTCCAAGACCGGTGTTAGAGTAATTGTGATAGTTACCGAAGCGGGTGATGTTCCGGCACCTCCACCACCGGGGCCGGGACGGTTGTCCACAATTACGTAGATGTCTTCGTCATTGGTGTCAGCGGCCTCCCATGGCAGGTATCTCTCACTTGTTACAAGCAGCATGTCCGCGGAGACAATTCTAGAGGCTAATGACCAGTTCACGTTGGGCGAATAGAGTGCGAATGCCGACTCTGTCATTACGAGAATGTCCGGAAATCCTTCCATCGTTCTTGCATGAATCTCCACGAAAGTTCCATCATCAACGGAAAATGGACCGTGAGCAATCTCGTACTCCCCTGCACCTACTCTGTGGATGGAGTCTGATAGGGTGAATTGTTGTGGGGTGATGACGCCACCATCTAGGGAAATTTCAGCTACCCCTCCACCTTGTGCGCCCTCCCCTCCGTCTTGTGGGTGATTGAGGTTGTCGAGAATCAAAAACCACCTAGTTTCACCTCTGTCTGTTGGGGCTGTCCAATGCCACTCTCCTTGGCCAATGAAGGACTCGAAAACGGATTCGCTCTGCCAGACTGAGTCCATCCTGTATGACTGTTCGTTTTGATAAACCTCGACGGTGTTTGCTGAGAAAAGAAGGATGTCGATCTCTTGATCGGTGGTTAGATCTAAGAAAACCGTGGTTCCAGATTGCAAGACCCCAAGATCCACCCGTAGGCATGCCTGATCAGAAAGGCTCCAATTTCCTGGCAGAATATCCAAATCCGAACTTGAGCACAAAACGACGTCCTTGGAACTGGAACCGAGAGTGGAGATTGGCGTTGCCAACAGAATCGCGACTACCGCGACAAGCCACCTGTGCATCGGGCGACCGTTTGCCCTCCACTTATGAACGGTATCGCAATCGCGTTCAGTATCTTCTCTGCCCGTGCTTCAGGGATTTCTGGGTATGGGAGAGGGGGGGAACCAGCGAAGCAATACAATGTCGCCCACTGAGCGGACCCAGCTCCAAGGGATCGCGACATGGGTCCTACCCTCGACCAAGCCTTCCGGGGGGTCGGAGACGAAAATATGGGTACAAGACCAATTGCTAACATCAATCACCGTGTCATGAACTGTTCCTAGCAGCCTGCCGTCGGGAACTATCACCGGCAGACCCCTAATCTCTGAAGCGTGACGGTCCGCCATCAACGACTGCCATTCAGCATGGTGCATCAATCTGACGGAAAGGCTCGTTCACTTGCCCCTGTTCTTGTTGGCTTTGAGGCTCGGTCGGAGCTTCTCAGCACCCTTGCCCTTGTTGAGGAGTCCGCGTCCCCTCTTTCCAGCGCCCGTCTTGCCACGGTGTGCGCGTCCCCGGTGGCTTGAACCTGAGGAGACCCATCCAAGATTCTTGTCTGACTTGATTGCCGGATGGGATGGGTCAATCAATATTACCTCGTAGAACTTATTCTTGCCATCCTCACCGACCCAGTAGGAGTTCAGAACCTCTAGGTTAGGATACCGTCGGTCTGTTCTTTCCTCAGCTATTCTCTGGATTGATTTGGCCATTGTGATTTTCTTTACACCGGCCTTGGACGGTTTCCTCTTCATGTGGACCTTCCCCTTTCGAAGGCCACCTCTTCGTACCCGGGCTCTGACCAGAACAACTCCCTGCTTGGCCTTGTATCCTAACCTGTGAGCAGCATCCAATCGAGTTGGCCGTTCTATTCTGGAGAATACCGGGTCCTTGCGCCAGCCTGCCATTCTAGCAGTTCGGTACCTAGAATCAAGATTGGCCTTGGGTCGCTTCCAAACTCCGCGAACATGTTGATGCAGACCCATTAGCAAACCTCTAGCGGCCCGCCGACCTAGAGCTCATTTATGAGCCTGCTTACACCAGATAGGTTTGGTGGTTGGGAAGCAAGTTGATGTTGTCTTGGTTGAACGTGGGTCGTTGAAAGCGCACGAGGAAGTCATCCCTTCTAACTTGGAGAATAGAGTTTCAAAAATGATTAGCAATGGCTTCTACAAGCCAATAATCGTGGATTCGGTGACTGGTGTAATACTGGATGGACACCATAAGTGGACTGCAGCGGGATTGTTGAACCTAGACCGAGTGCCAGTTATTCTTGCCAATTACATGAAGGACTCGTCGATCATAGTGGACGTCTGGCCTGACTGCGGGAGAGAAACCATTTCCAAGCAGGAAGTCATTGACATGGGACTCTCTGACGAAGTATTCCCACCCAAGACCAGTCGTCACTTTTTCCCGTTTGCCGTAACTGCAATCCGAATGCCACTTGAGGAATTACGGGTGTAGTGGTCCGCGCTCCCGGACTTGAACCGGGGACCCCCTGATGGTGCCTACAACCAATGTGTTTCCAGTCTACAGTCAGGTGCTCTAGCCATCTGAGCTAAGCGCGGTCTGAGTTGTGGGGGGACTTTCGCTTTATGTCGCTTTCCGGTGAGCGAGTAACATTGTCGGGATAAGTAGAACGCGAATAAATCTCGGCTTTGTCGAATGGGTATGATAATCGATGTGAGAGCGATTGTAATCCCCTCAACGGTTAAGAAGGCAGAGAACGCACTGAGGGAGCGTAATAGGCAGAGATGCCGGGGATGCACGAGGCGTGTGAATGGTAGAGGTCCCTAGCAGCTCGGTTTCTCAGGATGAGGGTATTAGCTCCCATCGGAGGATCCCAACCGCACTTACAGATCGAGAGTTGGAGAGCTTCGGTCCGCCGGATCCGCGAATTCTCGTTTGTGGTTGCGGTGGATCCGGAAACAACACCATGAATAGAATAACCCACATTGGCGTTGAGGGCGCAATCACGGTTGCGATTAACACTGACAAGCAACACCTCGACAACACCAGAGCGATGCAGAAGCTGTTGGTAGGGAGGCATATCACCAGAGGGCTTGGTGCTGGTGGGGATCCTGTCACTGGTCGTAGGTGCGCCGAGGCAGGTCGCGATGTAATAACTAAAATTGTAGAGGGAGCGGACCTAGTGTTCGTCACCGCAGGCCTCGGAGGAGGCACCGGAACCGGGATCGCCCCCATTGTCGCCGAGGAAGCAAAACGTGCGGGTGCACTAGTTGTAGCAGTGGTTACAACTCCATTCACTGTGGAACGACGGCAGAGGATGCAGCGGGCACTCGAGGGTTTAGACCTGGTCCGCAAGGCCGCCGACGCAGTTCTA
>CESR01056545.1_pt1 | contig 26692 bp, 21 predicted proteins | sample 356351 | NCBI WGS metagenome assembly CESR01 (sample SAMEA2622149, study PRJEB7988) | marine metagenome | isolation source: saline water (ENVO:00002010), including | reverse complement strand
AGCTGAAGAAGAAGCAGTAGAAGCAACTGAAGAGTAATTAATACTCGCTAAACTATACTGAAAGTATTAAGTTTATAGATAAAAAACCCCGTTAAAACGGGGTTTTTTTTATCAGTAAAATTTATCGATGTTGCAACTGGTAAAATTTGTCGTAAAATCGCTTCTAAAATGTGGCATACATAATAGCAATAAACTTACGACGCTTTTGGGTCTTTATTAAAGGGTAAAGTAAAAATGAAAAATATCTCAGAGTTCGAGAAGGAAAATATACTTTTGTTATCTCAGCTTCAAGAGATGTGTGGCTATATGGATTTAATGGCAAAAGAATATGAGAAGCGTCTCGATGATAGCCCTAAAAATCAAGTCAAGAGTTCTTGTAACAGAGTCAGTAATTCGCAAGATCTAGATAAAGAGCTTGAGGCTAAATCAAAAGAGCTAGACTCTTTAAGGTTTACGAGTGAGAAAGCTCTTAGGCTCAATAATGTCGCAGCACGATATATTTCAAACATTTTTTCCAATTCATTAGCACTTAAAAGACTCATTAAAAGGCAAAAGGCAGCAATTAATGCATCTGGCTTTTTTGATGAAGAATGGTATCGAGAAAAGTACCTGTCTCAAGACATTGGCAAATCCCCCATTGAACATTACCTAATTGAAGGTTGGCTAATAGGTAACGACCCATCGGAAGAGTTTTCGACCATCAAATATCTTATTTCTAATCCAGATGTTGCAGAAGCTGGGCTAAATCCATTATACCACTATGTTAAGTATGGGGTTGTGGAATGCCGAAATAAGGACTGAGATATCAAAATAACTGAGACGGAGCTTTAAATTGACATCACGAACAAAAAATGAAGAGTGTGATCACACTGCAACAGAAGATTTACTTTTGCATTTAGAAAAAATGATATCTGATTTAGGCCAAGCTATAGCGGAGCAAAACTCTTTATTAAGATCGGTAAATGAAATTAAAGACCGTATTGACAATATTGAAAGTTTACTCATTGCAGGCTTCGGACACACTAAAAAGCAGTTAAAGACAATAGATTCTAATACCTCCTATAATTTTAAGGAGTTAAATAGCGAATTACCGACGCTTGTGAATCAACAAATTCAACTTAGTAAATTTTTTGAAAGTGGCGAAATTCCTTTAAGTTTTGAGGGTTGGACAATTGCACCTGATCTTGCTATTCGGCTTATAACTGACGTAACACTGCATAAGTTTGACGGTATTGTGGAATTCGGAAGTGGTTTATCGACTTGCTTACTCGCTAAATTAAGCAGTTCTAATCCCTGCAAACTTTTTTCATTCGAGCATCATAAGGAGTACTTCGCTAAGACCTCCAATCTTCTAGAAACGTTAAACTTAGATAGCAGAGTAAATTTGATTTATGGAAAACTGCGAAACGTAAGTTACGAAAATTTCAGCTATAGATTCTATACTTGTATTGCAACACTTAAGAGGATGGCCAAGGGACTCAATGCTAGCTCAAAGGTTATGGTACTTGTTGATGGACCACCCGGAAATACGAATAATAAAGCTCGCTTCCCAGCGTTGCCTTTAATTTTGGACTGCTTTCCTAATTGCACAATACATGTTTACTTGGATGATTTTAATCGTGCCCAAGAGCAGGAAATAATAGCGGACTGGGAGTCGATCTTGATCAGCAAAAATATCAAATTTGAGAAGGAGATAGTTGACCTTAAAAAGGGCCTATGTATTCTCAAGATATATAGAAATGAGCAACAGGGCATCGAAGATGAACCATTATAATGCCAATTTAATAAACCATTTAGTTTCAGGCTTTGGGAAAGTTTTATCTGTAATTGAGACAAACAACACTTATGACGAAATTTTAGGCGAAAAAATAGACAGATTCGAATATAAATCTATTGTTAATAAAGCCGGAATGGTGAGTTCTGGAAATGCGATCAAGTTCTTAACAGAAAAAGTCAGCGAGATTTCAGTTCACATTTTACTTCAGCCTCATTACCTCCCAAAAAATGGATTTATTACTTTTGCTTCAACTGCGAACAACTTGAGAGAGATCGAGTTCTTAGAAAATTTAGTATCGAAGAACGAAAAGTCAATTAAGCGGATCAATATATCCGAGTGGATTTCTTCGCAAAGCAAAGTGAAGGTAAAAGACGACTTCAATCTTTTTCATGTCTTGAAGTCAGGAATTTTAGAGCAATTTACAAAAAAAGCTGAAATTAGAATTTCATCTTTGCATCAGTCTTACAACTATATTGTATTTTTTGTTCAAGCACTCTACAGTTTAAAAGCCTTACCAAGAGATTATAAGTTCGTCATAGCAAACGATCATTCACCAAAACCTGTAGCTTTTACGAAAGTTGCTCAATATTTAGGATTAGAAACAATTTACATCCAGCATGCTGAGGTTACGGAAAACTTTCCAGCATTAGATTTTGATTGGGCACTGCTTAGAAATTATCATTCGAGGAACGTGTACACGAAGCTATCCCCAAATAATACAAAAACCAAGATGGTTGTTGTTAATCGCGTTCTTGAACCTAAATCTATAATTGACGTAAGAGAGAGCTTAAGAGAATTAGTCAATGCTCGTTCATGTAATATAGTTATCTACCTAAGTTCTGTCTTTTGTAAATCTTCAGTAGAAAGACTCTTCAATAAGTTAATTTGCACTGAGGGGGTGGACTCAGTTTATATTAAACTACATCCTTCTACTAAAGACTTGAATTTTTTCGAGAGTCTCAACATTCCTGTTGTGAACGAGCATGTGCTTTATCAACACATCGCTATTTGTGGAAACTCCTCTGTAGCAGTTGAGCTTCTGAAGAAAGGTAATCTCGTTTTTAACTATTTTAGGTTAGATAATATCCTTAGTGATTACTATGGTTTTGTCAAACAAGGTATTACATTCGAATTAAACGAGGCTGATCTAGGACGAAAGTTTTGGATGTCGGTGGATTTAGAAAACTTTAACAATGAATGCTGGTCACTTTATGACCCATCTGTTCTGACTCCACAAAACGTAATAGAAAGATTAAAAGTGCCTTTAATTACATCTATATTTTTCAGTGAAGAATTGCATGTAATAATGAGAGATTTTTCGTTCGATCGTGACATATTCGCATTCACTGAAAGATTTATACATCTCTGCCGAACTTCACAATGCCGTTACGATGACTTTTATCTTATTAAAAGGTTAGAAACTCATTTTTCCGAGCGTAATCCACTGCTTAGCTATTTATTTAAATTTGCTGATTTGACACGTATCGAATCAGTATTTGAATTTTGGTTGAATATTAAACTTATCGAATGGACAGGTTCAGTGCCGAGTCAAGAAGATTTAGTACTCCATATTGAATATGTAAAGAACTATGAGCTTTCAAGGGTATCCCGCAAAGCTCTTGGTTGGATGGAAAGTAAGTTGTTTGACGTTCTGGTTAGACATTCTCACCCGGAAAATTTATTATTCTTTTTAAAAAACGTACGTATTTTAAAAGTACCTTCATTGGGTATAAATAAAAAAATTGCCTATGTTAATTATGTAAAATTACATAGTGATTTTGAAAAAGGATTACATGAATTTTACAATCCGCGTCGCGCGTCGTTATCAATATTGGAGAAACTTAAATTTAAAACTCAGGCGGGGTTTGCAGCTGATGACTCAGTTAATTTTGACAATTTCAAGGATGCGGAGAGACTGTTTATCCAAGCTTTGCCTACTGTCAAAGATGAATTCTTAGATTCTGTCAGCGTTTTCTATGATAAAATCAAAAGCCGCGCCTGTTTTATTGATGTCAAATATTCGGAAGAGCAACGCCAAAAATTCATTTCATTAGTAATTGCGAAACTCCAAGACAGGAAGGGTTTTTCCTTTATTCGTTTGAGCGATGGTGAAGGTTTTATTTTTCATAATGAACACTCATCTTTTGATAGCAGTGATTCAAAAAATAGGCAGAGGCACTGGTGGGGGACTGAGCTTCCAAAAGCTGTTGAGGACGATTTAAGAACCGATTTGATAAACTCGGTAAAAAATGCTGATGTTTTGGGCGTACCAAGTGTCTATAGATTTATTCGCGATCATTCTGATAAAAGTGTCAGTCTTAAACAGAACCTTCAAGGGAGGGGATTACTCACGGTATTAGATGGCGTTACGCGAATTGATAGCGATAGTATTCTCTATTCGGATGATAAGCTTAATATAGCTGTACTAAATAACATCGCTATCATTGAACAGTTAGCTTCGTATGCCAAGAAAGTCATCATAATAAATAGTGGTAGTTTGGAGGCGATGAATACTGCATTCGGAAATTCTTTCGAATTTGTTCATATTCAAATCCCCACACACTTCAAAACAGCTACGAACTCAAAGTATAAGTATACAAATAAACCACTTCCATTCGTTTATAAAACTATAGAGCGAAAACTATCGAAGGAATGTGTGCCAGGAAGTCTGGTTCTAGTAGGCGCTGGCGTAGCGGGAAAATCTTTTATGGACATAGCGAAAAAACATAATTCTGTTGGCCTCGATTTGGGCAGCGCAATGGATCAATATATTGGTGGTGAGATTCACTCACTGTTTTAACTAAATGGATAAATAATGTTTGATAATAAAACTATTTTGATTACAGGTGGGACTGGTTCCTTTGGTAAGAAATACACTCAAATTATATTAGAGAAGTATAAGCCTAAGAAAATTATTATATTTTCACGTGACGAACTTAAGCAGTATGAAATGCAACAGGTTTTTAACCAGCCTTGCATGAGGTATTTTATAGGCGATGTACGTGATCCTGTGCGTTTAACAGAGGCGATGGACGGGGTAGATTTTGTAATTCATGCTGCTGCACTAAAACAAGTTCCAGCAGCAGAATACAATCCCATGGAATGCATAAAGACAAACGTAAATGGAGCTGAAAATGTTATCAAAGCTTGTATAAAAAATAATGTCGAAAAAGTTATTGCGCTTTCAACGGATAAGGCCGCAAATCCAATAAATCTATATGGCGCAACAAAATTAGCATCTGATAAATTGTTCGTCGCGGCTAATAATATGGTTGGAGATAAAAGAACTCGGTTTGCTGTAGTAAGATACGGGAACGTTGTTGGATCAAGAGGCTCGGTTATTCCTTTCTTTAATAAATTAGTTTCAGAAGGTGCGACTGAAATTCCGATTACACATGAAAAAATGACTCGATTTATGATCACTCTACGTCAAGGGGTCGAGTTTGTTCTTAAAAACTTTTCGCGTATGCATGGTGGTGAGATATTTGTTCCAAAAATTCCTTCTATGTTTATGACCGAACTCGCTAAAGCAGTGGCACCAAACTTACCTCACAAAATCGTAGGTATTAGACCTGGGGAAAAACTTCATGAAATTATGTGCCCAGCAGACGACAGTCATCTTACATTAGAGTTTCAAGATCATTTTGTCATATGCCCAACAATACAGTTCGCTCACAAAGCTGACTTTGATTTTTCGATCAATGCTCTTGGTGAAAAAGGGCGTCCTGTGGTCCAAGGTTTTGAGTATAACTCGGGTAATAATGAGACATGGTTAACTCACAATGAATTGTTGCAGATGAACGAAGAGCAAAATCCTTAAGAGGTTCTTATGATTCCATATGGAAGGCAATCTATAAATCAGTTGGACATGGATGCAGTACTTGAAGTACTGCAGTCCGATTTTCTAACTCAGGGCCCTAAAGTTCCAGCCTTTGAAAGGCGAGTCGCCGACTACACTGGAAGTAAATTTGGTATTGCTGTCAATAGCGCCACCTCTGCGCTCCACATTGCCTGTCTCGCATTAGGCTTAAAAAAAGGGGACTTGGCATGGACCACTCCAAATACATTCGTAGCTTCAGCTAATTGTGTACTCTATTGTGGAGCAGATATCGATTTTGTCGATGTTGACGAAAGAACTTATAATATGTGCCCCGATTTGCTAGAGCAAAAACTTGAAAGAGAAGAAAAATTTGGCAAATTACCTAATGTTGTAATTCCAGTTCATTTCGCAGGCCAGTCTTGCGATATGAAACGGATTTGGGAGCTAAGTCAAAGGTTCGGTTTTAAAATCATTGAAGACGCTTCACATGCAATTGGTGGAAGTTATCTAAACGATAAAGTCGGATCTTGCAGATATTCCGATATAACCGTTTTTAGTTTTCATCCAGTGAAAATAATAACGACAGCAGAGGGTGGAGTTGCGACAACTAATGACGAATCTTTAGCGGAAAGAATGGCGCTTTTCAGAAGTCATGGGGTTACTAGAGACACAAAGCTTATGGCTACTGCAGCTGAAGGGGAATGGTACTATGAGCAAATAGAGCTTGGTTTGAATTATCGTATGACAGAAATTCAAGGGGCTCTAGGTTTGTCTCAAATGGGCAAGTTAGATAGCTTTATTGAAAAAAGACACTTACACCGAAAAGCTTACGACGAATTGTTGAGTGAATTGCCTGTATCTACCCCATTTCAATCCAGTTATTGTTATTCTTCATTGCATCTGTATCCTATACGGCTTAAGCTTTCGAATATATCTAAATCGCGTGGTGAAGTATTTAAATATCTCAGGGTAAACGGGGTTGGGGTGAATGTTCATTATATTCCAGTTCATACTCAACCCTACTATCAGAAAATGGGATTTGAAAAGGGGATGTTTCCCAATTCCGAGCGGTATTACGAGAGTGCCTTGAGCTTGCCACTTTACCAGGATATTACAGAAGATGACCTTCAGTATGTTTGTAAAGTTTTAAGAGAGGGAATTGTGTGAAGCTCTGTATTATACCTGCGCGCGGTGGCAGCAAGAGAATACCAAAAAAAAATATAAGGAACTTTCATGGAAAGCCTCTTATATCTTATTCTATTTCTTCCGCACTTAGCGCTGGTTGCTTTGATGAGGTAATTGTTTCCACTGATGATGCTGAAATCAAAGAAATTGCTTGTGGGGCTGGAGCTGTAGTGCCGTTTATGCGAGAGCCCCAGCTTGCAGATGATTTTGCTACTACGTCATCAGTTATCAAAGATGCGATATTGAAACTTGAGCAAATAGGGATCCATGCAGACGATATTTGTTGTCTTTATCCAACGGCTCCCTTCGTAACTCCTAATAGTATTAATAAGTCGCATGCTGAAATGACTTCATATGGTGCAAGTTATTGTTTTTCTGCAACATCGTTCCCGTTTCCCATACAACGAGCTTTTTCAATTGATGCAAGTGGACATTCAAAAATGTTTTACCCTGAATATCAAAGTACGCGCTCTCAGGACTTGCCGGAAGCTTTTCACGATGCAGGTCAATTTTATTGGGGTAAAAAACAATCTTGGTTAGAAGATGTTCCAATTTTTGGGGCAGCTAGTAGACCATTCATACTTCCAAGATACCTTGTGCAAGATATAGACACTGAAGAAGACTGGAAAAAAGCGGAACTCATGTACTCTCTTTTACATGAAAGTGGAAATCTCTAGTGAAAGTACTTTTAAGAGTTGATTCTTCGATTCGAATTGGCACTGGTCACATTATGCGATGTCTGACGCTAGCGCACGCGCTAGCCAAAAAGGGTGTAGAAATTGTCTTTATCTGCAGAGATTTAGAGGGCAATTTAATAGAAAAAGTGAAGACGTCTGGTTTTAAGGTTCGAGTATTAGCTAGACCTGCTTTAACAAATAGGAAAGTGAAAAAAACTGCAGGAGTCGAGAAATATTTGGAGTGGTTAGAAGTTGAACAAGAAATTGATGCAAGTCAAACCGCAGATATTATTTCAATAGAAAAGCCTGACTGGGTGGTAATAGATCACTATGGAATTGACGAAAAGTGGCAAACGGTCATTTCTAAATATGATTTGAAGATATTAGTTATTGACGACCTATTTAACCGAAAACACATATGTGACATTTTAGTAGACCAAAATTACGGCTCTTTACGAGAAAAATACGAGGATCTCGTACCAAAAAGTTGCCAATTATTTTGTGGTCCCTCATATACTTTACTTCGTTCAGAGTTTAAGTTGCAGAGAAGCTCTAGTCTAAAATATAGAACAACGAACAGTATTTCAACTATTATTGTTTCAATGGGGGGAGTGGACGAGTACAATTATACTGAGAAAGTAATTGACGCTTTGGGAGATTCGCGATTAGTTGGAAAAATCAAGGAAGTTATCATTTTGCTAGGACGGCATTGTCCCCATAAAGATTCTATTAGAAAGGCGGCAACACTAAGCCCACTTAACGTCAATGTTTTAGTCGAAGCAAATAATGTAGCGCAAATACTTTCCAAAGCAGATGTAGCAATAGGTGCAGTTGGCTCTACGACTTGGGAGAGGTTTAGCCTAGGTGTGCCCTCTATCCTTATGGTAATTGCGGCTAACCAAAATGACATAGCGAAAAGGTTAGTAGGCGATAAACTTATTGAATTGGCAGAACGAACTCGTGATATTCCTACAATTTTACTCGCTCTATCAGAAAATAAGACAAGGTTAAAGTTTTTATCTGAAGAGCCTTCAAAGGTTATCGACGCTTTGGGAGCCGATAGAATTACTGAAAAAATGATTGAGTTAAGCGTCTGATATGAGAAAAACTGACTTTGAACCTGATATGATTTCATTTACGAAGCTATCGCACGAAAGAAAAAAAGAACTATTAAAACTGCGAAATCATCCAGACGTTCGAAAATGGATGTATAACTCATCCATAATATCCTTGGCTGAGCATTTAGAGTTTATAGATTCTTTAAAAGGTTCTTCTGATAGGCAATATTTCGCGATTTATTTAACCAACGAATTAATAGGGTCTTTTAATCTTAACTACCTTGATAGCGTTAGAGCTCTCATTGGTATTTACGTTAACCTAGAGTTAACTCAAAAAGGTCTAGGCGCGAAAGTTATAGCAAGTGCGATAGAACACGCTAAAGCTAGTGGTATTAAAGAGTTATTACTTGAAGTATTTAAAGAGAATGATAGAGCAAAAGCTTTTTATGAAAAATTTGGCTTTAAATTAACAGGCCAAAAGAAAATAAATGATATCGATGTTCTGTGCATGTCTAAAGTAATATAGTTTGGAGATTTTGTGAAAAACTTAAATATCAACGGTCGAGAGATTGGTAAAGGCCGTACGCCATACATAATTGCTGAAATGTCAGCAAATCATAATGGTAAAATAGAAAATGCTTTCAAAATAATCGATATGGCAGTTAGTTGTGGGGCTGATGCTTTAAAACTTCAGACATATCGCCCAGATACAATAACCCTCAATTCTACGTCACCTGATTTCATGATTGAGGGAGGCCTTTGGGATGGTAAGAGTTTATATGAACTTTATGAAGGTGCTTATCTCCCATGGGATTGGCATAAGCCCCTATTTGATTACGCTAAGACCAAAGGTATTACCATATTTAGCTCGCCATTCGATAATTCAGCGGTTGATTTGCTAGAGGACTTAAATACTCCCGCATATAAAATAGCTAGTTTTGAAGCAACTGATTTACCGTTGATAAAATATGTTGCATCGACTGGTAAGCCGATGATTATATCTACTGGTATGGCCAATGACGACGAAATAGAAGAAGCTGTATCAGCAGCCTATGAGGGCGGGTGCAAGGAACTCGCGTTATTACATTGCGTCAGTGGTTATCCCGCGCCTGCGAGTGATTACAACCTCTTAACTATAACCGATATGAGGTCGAAGTTTGGAGTCAATGTTGGCCTTTCTGATCACACTTTAGATAATACCACTGCGATAGCGAGCGTGGCCTTAGGGGCTGTCATAATCGAAAAACACGTAACGTTGAGCAGAAAGGGGGGGGGGCCTGACGATTCGTTTTCATTAGAAAAAGAAGACCTTGCTGCTCTATGTAGAGACTCGAAAACGGCGTGGTCGGCTATCGGTAGTATTGATTACGGTAAAAAATCAAGTGAGAAAGCAAATGTTAAGTTTCGTAGATCGCTTTATTTCGTCAAGAACATTAAAGCGGGAGAGGTAATTACGCCTGAGCACATCAGAAGTGTAAGACCTGGCTACGGTGTCGCTCCTAAATATTTCGAAAGTTTAATTGGTAAAATAGTTAAAAAAGATTTCAATGCTTGTGAGCCAGTAACTTTTGATGGTATCGCTTAGACCTTTTCAGTGTTACTTTGTCTTCAACGAGTGTGATGTTCAGCATCGCTGCTACTTTTGATGGTTTATGAGTTCTAAAACTTACTTTGACAGAGATTGGTACCTTGATGCGTATCCAGATGTCGCGGATGCAGGAATAGACCCTCAGGAACACTTTGAAAAGCATGGTCGGAAAGAGGGAAGACTCCCATGTAGCTTACCCGCTATAGCGCTCGAGAAAGAGCTGTGGAGCAATGCTTTTTCACCGACCAAACAGTTAGAGCAATTGCAAAAGCAAGCTGTTTCAAAAAATACTAATGCTGCTTATGCTTACAAGGTACTTTGTGCATTTTTTCTTTTTTCGAGTGAATATGAAAAAGCTTGGAAATATGCTAAAAAGATACTTACTAATCTCAATCTAGCAAAAAGGCTTTTCTATGAAGAAGAGCTTTTTCTTCTAATATTCTCTTCTGCATTTCGCATCGGAAATTTTGACATAGCTGAGAAATTAGTTGGCCGGAGAGATTGGCATGAGTCTGTTTCTAAAAGACTAGCAGCCAGTATGCTGACCATTGGAAATTGTAAACAAGTTATACTAAATAACGTTTTTTCTAATGCTAGTTTGTCTACTATTAACTTAGAAGGCAAAGGTGACAACGTGTTTGACCAACTCGACACAAGTCCTCGCTTCTACCCTGATTTTTCACCAATGAAATGGTTTTTTAGAAAAAAACTAGTTTCTATAATCATACCGGCTTTTAACTGCGAAAAAACGATCGAAACAGCTGTACGGTCTATTCTCAATCAAACATGGCGAAATACAGAAATAATTATCGTCAATGATAGCTCTACAGATAATACTCTAAATGTAGCCAATAGTCTTAGAGATGAAAACCCGAAAGTCCATGTTATAACTAATGATCAAAACTTCGGCGCGTATAAAACGAGGAACATTGGGGTCGAGGCTGCCTCTGGTGATTTTGTCACTGTGATTGACGCTGACGATTGGGCACACCCACAAAAAATTGAAAAGCAGCTTTTCCCTCTTTTTCTCAATTCGTCGCTAATTGCCACTTTATCTCATTGGGTGAGATGTGACAACGACCTGAATTTTGTTTCAATGCGGAATTATAACGGTTGGGTGCATAGAAATGTTTCGTCTTTACTTCTTCGAAAGGATTCTGTCACTATGCTAGGGGGGTGGGACGAGGTAAAAGTGAATGCTGACACTGAGTTCTATGAACGATGTCTTGCTAAATTTGGCCTATCTGCGATTAAGGAAATAATGCCAGGCATACCCCTATCTTTTGGAAGAGTACACACATCGTCTCTTACTCAAAATACTGAAACCCATCTGGTAACTCAGTATGGTGGGATTAGAAAGCAGTATATGGATTTCGCTCGAGTATGGCACAAGAATAGTTCAAACTTGAAGCTTTTAAGCGAACCGAAGCTGCGCACTTTCCCAGCACCTCCTAGCATGTTGCTAGGTCTATCTGAACCTTCATTGATAAGTAAAAACAAGGCGGGTTTTGATAAATGGAGCAAAGCACTTGACGAAAATTGGTATGGGCAAATCTATACTGATGTCAGTTCAATGGGTTTTGGCCTTCACGATCATTTCTGGGACAGAGGGGAGAAAGAAGGGCGATATCCATCCCCGTTATTTGTTCCCCAAGCTTACGCGTATAAGTTTCATTTACGAGGTACAGTTTCTCCGACTTGGCACGCGCTAAACAACAAAGATTGGGATTTTTCTGCACCTGTCTCGATATTGGGGTTTGCGAAGTGCCAAGGTTCAATTCATGTTGCCCTTTTTGGGCATTTTGTCTCTGAGAAAATTTTTGGTGCAGAAAGAAGCTTAGTTGATATGGCAAAGGCAATGAATCAATCTGAAATTGAGGTGACGCTATTCTTGCCTTCTTGCTCTAACGTTTCCTATATTGAAGAATTAAGACAGTTTGTAAGCAAAATAGTCTTCCTACCTTTACCTTGGGCGAACGGAAGAAGACAGCCGATAGAGCCAATAGCACAATATTTAGAATCAGATTTCTTAAGCTTTAGCTACGATTGCGTTTATGTTAACACACTTACACTAATAGAACCTTTGAGTGCGGCTAAAAAGGTGGGTATCCCAAGTGTTATGCATGTGAGAGAGCTCGTTGCTTTCGACCAAGATTTAGCCAAATTACTTCAAGAGTCACCGCAGCTTACTCATGAAAGAGTTATTTCAAGTTGCGATTATTTTATTGCTAACTCTTATGAAACAGCTCATTGGTTGAGAGAGCCAGAACGAACTTCCGTTATTTATAATTGTGTAGATACTCCTTCTTCGCAAGTCCCAATGCCCTCTGGCCCATTGAAAGTATGCATGCTGAGTAGTAATGTGAAGAAAAAAGGTGTAATGGACTTTTTCGAAGTAGCAAGCCTCTGCAAAGAAAGTCGTAATATTCAGTTTACTATTTACGGACCGATCACCAATGAAGTTATCATGGCGGCTCAACGATACCATAATGCTAATGTTATTATAGGGGGCTATGTGGAAAATTCTAAAAAGGCAATGGTTGAACACCATATAGTGTTGGCTCTTTCTCACTTTAAAGAGTCTTTTGGAAGAACGGTAGCAGAAGCAATGTCTTTAGGTCGTGTTGTAGTCGGTTATAAATGGGGGGCCGTGGGCGAACTTGTTGATAACCAATTTGGTATTCTTGTCGAATATAAAAGCACTACTAAAATTGCAGAAGCAGTGCTTAAACTGAACAACAAGCCTGAATTGCTAGCTTCGATAGGAGACTCTGCCGCTCAAAGGGCAAAAGAACTTTTTTCTCGCGACACCTTTGATAACAAGCTAGTAGAACAAGTTATTAAAATTTCAAAGAAATCAGCTAACATTAAGAGTTTTTAGCTATCAATATTAGTTCTATAGTAAGTATATCGAATTTCTTAATTTCTCAGTTTGCTATCTACTTACAAGTTGACGTCGTGTAGTGAACTAAGTTGTAGAAGATTAATTATGTCCTATAAAATCCATCCATTTTGGAGTGTGGAGAAATTACTTTCACCGGCAAAGAGTTCGCTAGGCCACCCTCATCGTAACGTTTTTATACTGTCTCACCATATTCCTAAAACTGCTGGAAGCTCTCTTAGAGTAGCCTTTCAGCAAGCCCTTGGTGTCAGGCGCGTTTACGGTATTTACGCGAATACTGGAGCAAGTACATTGTCAAAAGGAGCGGGAGTATGGGTGCCGTCAAAAGCTAAGGTGCTTCACGGGCATTTTAGTCCGCATAAAAATCAAACCCTAATATTTCCAAACGCAATCAGAACAGTTTGGGTTCGCGATCCTATTGAGCGTTTATGGTCACTAATAGGTCACCTTCTAGCGGCTAAAGAGAGGCATCCACACTACCTTTTGCTGAAATCAACGCTGCCAGAATCTAGCTTAAAGTCGCAAGAAAGCATCGTTAAGGAACTGATTTTAAATAATACCATAGAGCCGTTTACAAATACGTATACTCGATTTTTTAAGGATGTACCGATTGGCAAATTTAGCTTTATTGGCTCAAAACATAGATATGAAGAAGATTTAAAGAAATTGACGAATTTGACCGAAATTAAGTTAAAAACAATGCGACTAAACAGGCGAAGTAGTCAAGAATTTCAGATTCCTAGTAGTATTAAGCGGCTTGAATCATATCTGTTTCATGAATATGAAATTGTAGGTAAATTTTTATAAAACTGAAGAAGGGAACTCTAGTGGCGGTTTATTCAATAATTACTCAGCGAGTAGAGAACGCAACTTCACAGGTTACTCTATGGCATCTCGACTTTCCTTGTATGGACCAATACATTGATGGAGTGGAGTTAACTCGTGACGGGTTGTTATTCCAAGGTTGGCTATTGAACGAGAATGAAAAGTTAGCATCGTTGGTTATTTTAAATGGCGATGAAGTGAGAAACGTACCTCTAAATCGTCCTCGACCAGATGTAATTTCAACAGTTTTAGCACAAAATCCAGAAAATCATGATCTACTTTACTGTGGGTTTTCCGTGAGAGTTAAGTTGAAACATTCGAAGTTTACGCTGGGTCTAATCGAAAATGGCACATTTACTGAGTTAATGAGTGGAGCAGTTGAAGGTAAGTTTCAAGTTTTAGAGGGTAGGGAAGGTTGGCTGTTCCTTGATAATGACTCCAATAAGAGTATTGAACAATATACAGGAAAACTTAAATTATCTCGCACAGCAAAAAATGCGTGGAAAGAGTACTTGGCATCATTAGATAATTTTGCCCGATTATCAGGGACTCCAGTTTGCTTGCTAGTCGCGCCCTCTAAAGAAATGATATATGAAGAGTACTATCCTTATCGCTTTTCAAAGAAAGCGCCAATACAAGAGTTAGTACAGTTAATACCAAAGTCGCTCAATTTTATATTACCAATAAAAGAACTCAAGAATTTAGAGCAGCGATCATTTAGGGTCTGCGATACACATTGGACGCTTCATGGTGCAAGGGTTGCCGCTCAATTGGTTACGTGTAAGTTATCTTTTAAAAGCATCTGTGAGACAGATATTTTCTCCAATGATGTCTATCAAAACAGGATGGCAAGCGGTGATCTTGGTTCAAAGTTGTATCCGCCTCAACTTCACGAAGAACAGAGCCTCATAAATTTTAATTACAGACGTTGTGTTATCTTTGACAACAATGTGGACAATTTTGGTCGCATCTTAGTAATGTTCCATCAGCATGCTATGCTTGATGGAACCTTGTTAATATTCGGTGCATCTTCGTCATATACTATGTTTCATTACCTCTGCCGTTTGTATACCTCTGTTGTATTTGTACACACGGCTGGAAACGTTGATAAAAATATTATAAATGCTGTGAAACCAGATTATATATGTGTTCAGACTAACGCGCGATTTGTAGTAAAAGCTCCTATATTTAGTGATTCAGTAGTTAAATACATAGAGCAGAAAAAAGAAACTGGAAGAACAAAAGCAGCATTTAAAGCTGAAATCATTCCAAGTAAATGTGCTAAATACATCGAGTACTTTGAGCAAATATCAAATTAAAAAAATGGGGAAATTCCTATTTAGTAAAAAAGTTTGGTTGTTTTTCGAAGTGTGTTTTGGACTATTTGGTGTTGATGTGAACCCTTTTAAAACTGTGGTATACACTTTAGAGAGGGGCTGACGATAACTGAATTCAAAGCGGGTACTCCTCATGAACAAGTATCGTTACATAGAGTCACAACGTGCAAAGATCTTGAAAAGCAGTGGAATAGCCATTTCTAGTAAATGTATTTCACTTGGACGTTCTGTAATACTTCTAAAGCTACAGATTTCATCATGTATCATCTCTGACAAAACAAAAAAGCGGCTTCGAATTCTGCGAAATTGCACAGCCGCTTTCTATTAAGTTGTTGATAAAATATTGGACTCGTTCGCAATAAGTATGCCACTGCTAGAGTTCTTCTCTACATTCTCTGATAATCTAGAGAGTTTTGGCCTTTTTGATTGTCAGTTGCATTTAAACTGAGTTTTATGGCCGGTACTGATTTATTTCGCTAAGCGCGATAGAGTGCATCTGTGCTTCATGGCTAGCTAGCTTTTACCCTCAACTTTTCAAACAAGTCTTGCAGAGATAAGGCGCCGAATTCTGCATTCATGTGAAAATGGTCATTACTATTGTGAATACTTTGCATGCCTCTTTTAAGCTTAACTGAACCTTTAGAATAATTTTGTGAGGTAAACATTTTGTCTACTATTGTGCAAGGTGGTTGATGCGCGAAAATTACTGCGCTCTCAGAAAACAGGCTCGAGCAACCGTTTATATAATGGGAATAGCATTTATCCAGTAGGCCTGCTAAGTGATAATAATCATATTCTGTGTCCCCCAAAACGCTGTCTGCGGGTAAGGGGTTAGGGGAGTAGGCAATAGGAGCTGTACTTATTTCCTGTAGCAGCTTAATTATTTGAATCGCATTACTATTATTTAGGATACCATCTAAAGCAGCTAGTAAAAAGCTATCTGAGATAAGTTGTTTGTCTCCTTCACAATCTTTAAAGTATTCAAATGTTCTGTGCTCCTTCAATAAAGCTAACATGTGAACCAAACTAAACCCCATTCCTACTAGGATATAAGCATCCATATCTCCTGGGATGTGACGCATTCCATCAGATGTCCAACTCAAATTGTCGGCTAAATCAGTCTTAGTAGGAGTAAGGCAACCATTTTCGACTTTGAAAAATCGCATCGATGAAGCTGGTGAGCCAAAAAATGTTAACTCTAGATCAGGGTATTGATTTCTTATTTCGCTCCAACCTAATTTAAAGGCTGCTAGATGAGAGTTTCCTATTACACCAATTTTCATTTTTCTCCTCCGGCGAAAGCGTCTAACATTGCTTCTTCACAAATAGGCTGGTCGTCATCAGCTGGTTCATAATGGTCTTCACTTACTGAGTTATGCTCACTAAAAAAAATTTTCATCACTTCAGCAACCCCTTTTCGACTAACATTTCGTTTGTTATTCATGAACAAGGAAGGCCCCAAAAATGGCGTGCTAAATACCTCGTAAGATGGAAAGTAATCAACATACTTAAAGTTTCGATAAGCTTCATCTGCTACTGCTCTAAGAACAGACTTAGATCTGACAGAGGAAAGTAATACATGCTGATTTTCTGCCGTGGCCGTTAGTGGTACAGGGGAGACTGTCAAAATAAACTTCATTCCTTCATTAAACGATCTGGCTAATTTGAAAAATTCAGTTAGATCATTGTACACCTCCATAAAACTGAAGTTATGAAACCGGTATAGTTCGCTATCAAAGTTGCCTGCAATAGTGCCAGGTGCGGTCGGATAGACCAAATCATACTGTTTATTAACCCAAGTCTCTGTTAAACCGAGAGTAAATACAAACACGTCGCAATCTTGAAGTACAGATTTGAAACGCTTAACATGGTCCTCCCTCTGTGAGGTTACTTCATCTGGAGAGTTTAAGCCATTCGGCTCAACATTCGGTCTGAATGCATCATAAAAGCGACCTTTTTTTTCCCAAATGTAGCTTTCTGAGGGTGGAGATAACATGCCAAGAGCCTCTTTTGTAAGCTGAAGCAACTGTCTGGCAGTATATATATTCCCATGACGCGCAGAATAAAGACCATAGCCAAATTTATTTTCAATTTCGCCCCTAATTTGTATGGCTTTTGGGCTTGGTTCCTTGTCTATTACTGTATATCCATTTTTTCTTAAACCTTTCGCAATTTCCTGTGCAAAACAGCTACCAGCTGTCGCTATCTTCTTTCCATCTATAGAGAAACGTTTAGTATAAAAGTTGTTGAGGCCACCAACTGAATCAGGTATGGCCAGCTTCCAAAATTGTCGTTCAGGAAGGTTCAAGTAAGGTGAATTCATAAAATTTCCCGCAATAGTTTAAAGTCGGCACGTTATTTTTTAACATCCGTCTAATCGATTTTATCAAGGTTAAAGCTAAGTAGAGTAGAGAAAACTTTGGTTTTCGTTTTTTTAATCTTCCCTAATTTAACATTAATCCTTTGAAAAGATTTGTCATATTATGCCCTCCTTTATGTATACTCAACAGTCAGCATAAATTTAAGTTAAATACCTTGTTGAAACTAGAAGTAACTAAAATTTCGATAAAGAAATAATCTGGAAATCTACGCTGAGTAAATTATTGTTTTGGGGCCTCTTGAAAATGTCTCATTACTTGAGATATTACTAAAAGGATTAATGAAGTTAGAGTACAAAGAATATGATTCTACTTGGGTAACTTTATTAGACAGGGATGGCGCAAACTAAAGCGCACTCGCAATGGGCTACTCACGTTGGCGTAACTCAATATAATGCACATCCGCATTTTTCTTCTAGCCTAGTAGAAGTGGCTCATAATGGTATTATCGAGAAATATGTCACGTTGCGAAAAGAGCTTGGCGAAAAAGGTTATACCTTTTCAAGTAATACTGACACAGAAACCACTGTGCATGTAGTTCACGATATGCTCAATGATGGTAAGTCTCTATTAAAGGCAGTTCAGAGTGCGGTATCGTATTTCGCCGGCGCGTACAGAGTTGTGTTAGTCGATAAGGGAGACTTTGACACAATGGTATTCGCGAGTTCAGGTAGCCCCTTAGTTATAGAGCAGAGTATGGGTGAAAATTTCATTGCTTCAGACCAATAAGCATTACTACCCGTAACGCGAAGTTTTATATGCTTAGAAGAAAGTGATGTAGCTAAGGTTACGCGCCGTGAAGTGACGATTTTCGACAAAGATTGTAAGCGCGTTGAACGTTAAGTTGTAGAGTTCACCGTAGAACATGATGCAGGTGATAAAGGCGTGTATCGTCACTACATGCTCAAAGAGATTTACGAATAGCCTTCAAGATAGAGTGGATAATATTCACAACATTGACGCGCTATTTGACGATAGTGCAGAAAACGCCTTAAAATAAGTGATATATATGCAAATTATCGCATGTGGAACCAGCTATCACGCGGGCATGACTGCACGATATTGGCTTGGAGAAGATGCAAATGTTTCTTGCTCAGTAGAAATCGCCTCAGAGTTTAGGTCTCGCAAGTCTGCTGCTCACCAAGATAGCTCGTTTGTTACTATTTCGCAGAGCGGTGAAACGGCAGACACATTAGCCCCGTGGCGCTTGGCTAAAGAGCTGGGCTAAATGTCGGTACTTACGATGTGTAACGTGTCAGGCTCACCGTTAGTACGTGAGTCTGATCTTGCATTTATGACTCTAGCCGGTGCGGAGATTGGAGTTACGTCGACAAAGGCGTTTACTACTCAGTTAACAGCGCTTTTAATGCTTACGCTAGCGCAAGATAAATTTAATGGAAAGTCTAGTGAAAGGGCTAGCTCGGTCACTAATGCGATCGAAACCTTTCCTTGCAAGGTTGAGGAGGCTCTCAGCACTGCCGATGTTATCGAGACACTTGCTGAAGAGTTTGCAGACAAGTACCATAGTTTGTGCTTGGGGCGCGGCGCTCAATATCCGATTGCAATGGAAAGCGCTCTCAAACTCAAAGAAATTTCATATATTCACGCTGTAGCATCTGCTTCGGGAGAGCTTACGCATGGCCCTCTGGCGTTGATTGACGGTGAAATTCCAGTAACTGTAATTGCGCCGATTGTTTACACCGTTCCTCTGCTACTTTTCTCATACTACGTAGCATTGATAAAAGGCACTGATGTCGATCAACCTCGAGATCTTGCAAAGTCAGTTACAGTAGAATAGCACTAATATCTTGATAATCGGCCATTGTAAATTGACAATAATGTATCATACTAATCAATAAAGTATCATACTTTACAAAAAAATATCATACTTTGTATTTTTGAGCTATTCTGTAATTAATGGAATAGCTCAGGTGCAATATGAAAGATTTTCTTACTCCTAGTTCTAAAGATGTTATTGAATTATTAGAACCAACAATAATCAAGCGTTTAACAAAGGAAAAGCGCGGTCAAGGCAGCGGAAAAGATTATAAACCCTTTCTAACTGTACGTGACGTTCCAAGTAAAGGGCGCGTACATAGAAGACCGGCATTAACTCATGGACGCATTGTTCACCTACTATCAGATCTTGAGTTATCTGCTTTTCTCCTATTCGACTGGCATTTGTCGATTGTAGACATACGTGAACAATTTCCATTAGACCCCGAAAAAACTTTTAATATCGCCCAACGATTGGGAATCAAACACCCTGCTGTACGTGGAGTAAATCAAGTAATGACAACTGATTTACTAATCGACACTCTTCAATCAGGAAAAATCGTTCCAATAGCTATTTCCGTTAAGTACCGAGAAGAATTAGAGGATGAGCGTGTTATTGAAAAACAAGAACTGGAAAAGCGATTTTGGGAGGGAGAAGGTGTTGACTGGTATTTGTTTACCGAAAACGAAGTTCCTGTCACCTTGCTTCGAAACATAAAGTGGCTTGTCCCACATATCCACAGTTTTGATTTAGATAGCAATGACCAACTAAACACTTTTGAAATTATCAACAGCGCGATTCAAATACACCCTGAAGACAAAATTTCTATTGTTATGAAGATGTTGGATGAACAGCATCAATGTAAAAAAGGTACTTATCTAGCGTATTTCAGGCACCTTTGTGCTCAAACTGCTTTTACATGGAACATGGCCGAGGTTAGCTATCGAACATTAAAAACAAGTGATCTGACCCCGTCTGAGCATTGGATAAACAAGGAGTTTGAATATGTTCATGCCTAATGATGTGTTTCAGCTAATATCTAAAAAAATTAGAGTCCTTTGGTCAAATAGAGAAGCGGTCATATGGATTGAGTTGGAGAGCGATAAAGCATTGCCTTCTGTTTCTTCCCGACTTGAGTTTGAACACCAAATGGCAAATGGGGATTTATTTTTGATTGATGATCCGTTTATTGAAATTGCGATGACTTTTCCAGTAGCTGGTTCTAAAGCCGAGGAAGTACAAAATAGAGCTTGGGAAGCAATTGAGGATATTGTCACGCGAGAGCCAGAAATATATCAACGTAAAACACGAGGTCAATTACTTACCAATGTACTCAGTGATTCAGGTGCTACCAAACAAACAGTCTACAGATGGTTGCGCAGATATTGGCAGGGCGGAAAATGTAAAAACGCATTAAGTGGTCGGTTCAATTTATGTGGAGGGCCGGGTAAAACCAAAAAACTTGGTGACAAGAAAATTGGTGCACCCAGAACCAGAACAGATGGTGTTGGTGTTAATACAGATGATTCAATCAAGGCTATTTTTAGGGTAGCTATTGAGAAGTGCCTACTAAATAAAAATAAATACGAATTTGACTATGCGTATAACCAAGTATTGATTGCGTTTGGTGTACCTATTCCTTGCAAGCCTGAACATTTGCTTGATGTACCAACAGAAAGACAATTTAAGTATTTTTACGAAAAAGAATTTACATCTATTGAAGTTACTCGAAGACGAGAAGGTGAAATAAATTATGCCAAAGATCACAGACCAGTATTAGGCACATCAACTTCAGAAGTTGAAGGGCCGGGAAGCCGATATCAAATTGATGCAACTATTGCTGATGTATATTTGGTTTCAGCTCAGGACAGAGAAAAAATTATTGGCAGACCTACTCTGTATTTTGTTGTCGATGTGTTTAGTAGAGCCATAGTTGGTATGTACATCGGACTAGAGAATGCTTCTTGGGTTAGTGCAATGGAGGCTCTTTCAAATTCAATGCTAGACAAAGTAGCTTATTGCAAAGAGTTTGGCATCGAGATCACGGAGGATATGTGGCCTACAAGTGGTTTACCAGAATCTATTATTGGTGATAGAGGGGAGATGCTAGGTAGGCATGTTGAAGTATTGAGCAAGAGCTTTAATGTCGGAATAGAAAATACACCTCCTTATCGAGCTGACTGGAAAGGTATTGTCGAGCGTTACTTTAGAACAATCCAAGTGAAAATGAAGCCGTTTGTTGAAGGGTATGTTACTGGAAATACAATAGGCAAAAAAAAGCATGGCAAGGATTATAGACAAGACGGTGTCCATACACTGTATGAGTTTACTCAAATGATCATTAAGATAGTTCTTTTCTATAATAACGACCATACCTTAACAACATATGATCCAGACCAAGATATTCCTGATTCTTTACCTCATAACCCTTTAATGCTGTGGGATTGGGGTATTCAATATAGAACTGGTCGATTACGTAGGCCACCAGTGGATATAGTAAAAGTAAACTTATTGCCGCACACACAGGCCAGCGTAACGGAGCATGGATTAAAGTTATTTGGCTGTTATTATACTTGTCTGGAAGCGTTAGATTGGGGCTGGTTTGAGGGTAACTATCAAGGACCGAAGAAAGTCACCGTGGCTTATGATTTATACTCAGCCAATACAATTTATCTTAGACCAAATGACACTTATTCTTCATTTATCCGAGCGAGTCTTACTGAAAGAAGTCGCTCATATCGAGACTTAACAGTTTGGGAAGTGTGGGAAAAAAATAACGTCAAGGCAGATGTTGCAGCAACCTCAAAACTCAAAGCACGTGCAGGCGCTGTTAATTTAGTTACTGATCTAGAAGTTATATCAAAGCGCTCTAAGTCAAACCAACCAGAAAACCCTACCATGACTAAAACCGAAAAAGTCAAAGGCATTAACGATAATAAGCGCAAAGAACGACAGGCTGAGAGAAGGTCTAAATCAGAAACTTTGTTTAATGAGCAACTTAAACGTAAGGAAGATAACGTTACGCAGATAGGAGCTAGTGAGTCAAAGCCTAAGAGCTTTAAGCTGCCTACTAAGTTAACAGATTTATTAAAGGGAGAAGATGCAGATGAGTAGTTTTGACGGTCCGAAATTTAAAGAAGCTGTATATATTGAGTCTGAGCTAGAAGAATACGCTGATAACCCTTTAATCTCGGCATTACCACCGATTATGAGTCCAATTGAAGTTGTTCAGCAACTCAGCCGGAGACCGACTTTCAAAAAAGAAGAAATAGAGTTGGGCGGTCACATACGAGTTCACGCCATTAGTCGTTTGACTCGTAGCTTTTTTGTGCCCCAAACAGTTCATCTACTACTTGAACAAAAACTGTCTCAGCTAATAAGAAAAAGTTACCTCGGCAGAAATCCAAAACACGCAGCATTTAAACAAAAGCTTAATGAAGTTAAAAATATAATTACCAATCAAGACTTAACGACATATGTACATGATGTTGTTGATTCAACAGCGTCATCAATGGCGATATCTGGTATTTCAGGTGCAGGTAAATCAACAGCTACAAACAATCTACTTAACACTTATGACAGAGTACTGTATCACCATGAATACCATATTTTACAAGTGCCGTGGATAAAGGTTGACTGCCCATACGATGGTTCATTGGCTGAGTTTTGCGAAAGCTTTTTCATTGCACTAGATAAACGCTTAAATACTAACTATCGCAAAAAATATACATCTGGCAAACCCAGAATTGGTCAAATGATAGCCAATGTCGCTAATCTATGTTTGATTCATGCCATCGGTTTAGTTGTAATTGACGAGTTTCAACACATGAATTTGGCTAAGAGCGGTGGCGAAAAGAAAATGATTAATTTTCTGGTGACGCTCGTAAATGTTGTTGAAGTGTCAATTGTACTAATTGGAACTCCAACTGCTTTAAAGCTATTTGCTTCGGAATTCCGTCAAGCGAGGAGAGCATCAGGTGAAGGTAGTATTGTTTGGGATCGATTACCACTAGATGAAAACTGGGATGATTTTGTCAAAGAACTGTGGCAATACCAATGGCTCAAATCGCCCGGAAAGTTAGACGAAGTGATGATCAATGAGCTTTATGAGATATCACAGGGAGTACCTGACATTTTAGTCAAACTATTTTGCTTAGCTCAGGCAAGGGCTATTCTGTTGGCTAATTCACCAGAAGATGAATGCCTTTCTGTAGAATTACTAAGAGACGTATTTGAGGAAGAACTTTCAATAGTAAAACCGATGCTCGACGCTTTAAACAGTAAAGACAGAACTGTACTTGAGCAGTGCAGTGATATCGTAATTCCTAAAATTGAGGGGGCACTATTAAATACTTTTGATCACCTCAAAGCTGTCCCATTAAATAAAAAGGCTAATGTCGAACTAGGAGAAGCGTCCCATTCCGATGTAGCAAATTCGGCCATACAAACTCTAATGGCTATGGGTATTAACGAAGATATTGTTAGGCCGCTTGTATTGGAGAGTGTTAATAACAACCCTGAAGTGACGCTAATTCAAATCATTCATCATGCCACTTCCTCGTTGAGCGGGTTAAATCATCCCCCTGCAAATAAGGCCAAAAAAGTCCCCCCAAAATATGTGAGTAAAAAAGCGTGGGGAAGTTTGGATGATCATGATTTAAGAAAACTGTATGCCAGTAAATCGGGAACCATGTACGAGCAATTATGTGATGAAGGTTTTATTTTTCCTGTGCAAAACTTAATGGTGAGTTAAATATGTTGGCGTATTTTCCAGTACCATATGAGGATGAACTACTCTATAGCGTTATAGCTCGATATGCAGTTCATACTGGTCAATTAGAAAATAGGCAAGCAGTATCGAGAGACATTTTTGGCAAACATACTGCTGTTGCAATTCCAGACCTTCCCAGTCACCTACAAGTGTTTACAGAAAGAGTAAATGTCGTTTGGAAAGTTGATGTGGAAGAAATTATTAAACGTCATACGCTAGCGCCAATATATTTCCCCTTCTTAAATACTCAGCAATCAGCGCAAGTAATTCAGTCAATGTATTCTGAGCAAGGTGGCAGTATCCATACCAGAGCTGGAATAGCTGCCTCTTCTGTTCAAAAGCCAGAGTGTTTTCGGTATTGTCCACAATGTTATCAGGAACAAAAAGAAATTCTTGGAGAGCCATACTGGAACCGTTTAAATCAAATTGCAGGCGTTAATGTCTGTATCAAACATAGTTGTCTATTGCAGACTTCAGACTTGCCACTGCACTCTACGCAAAAACATTTATATAAATCAGCATCATTAATTAGTGAAGTGACAGAATCTCAAAGCCTAGAAATTACAGATATAGAGCGCCAATTAATAAGCAGATTTGAAGCGCTATTAACTAATCCTGTTTTGTCAGGGTTTACTGAGCACCAATGGAGTATGTTCTATCTAAATGTTGCCAAAGAGCTTAACTTTTCCAGAGGCAACCAAGCTGATCACAAAAAAATTCGTGAAAAGTTCGAGGCGGACTGGAGCCGTCTAGAATCAAAGATTTATAAATTAGATACCAGTGGCAATAATTGGCTAATTTGCTTGTTTCGTAAACACCGAAAATCTTTTCACCCTTTAAGGCATTTAATGGTTTGGTGCTCACTATTGCCCGACATTAGTAATGATGAAATATTCCGTAAAGTTTCAAAACTTCCCAAAACGTTGGCAGTACCAAAATCAAAAAAGAAAAATACAGAGGCTGTAGAACCAACGTTATTAGAAGCCAAAAGAAAAGAGTGGCTTGAAGTACTGGAGAAGCACAGTGATCTCGGTGTTAAGCAGATAAGAGCGGCTAGTATAGGAGGTGCGTTATACACTTGGCTTTATCGAAACGACCCAAGTTGGCTGATGAAAAACAAACCTAAAGTCACTGCAAAAGTTGAAAATAGGTATGAGCCTGATTACCTATCATGGGACAAGGATAATATTGAACTACTTAACACGTTATTAGCTGAGCAACTCGCCAATCCTGAACGTAACCGACTAAGTAAACATTTTTTCATTAAAAAATTACCCCGCTCAAACTCTGTAGAAAAACATCTATCAGATTTACCCCAGACGGATAAGTGGCTCGATTTACATGCAGAGAGCATTGAGCAATATCAATCATTTCGCCTAACTATAGCGGCTGACAAGCTAAAACAGCAAAATCTACCAGTGCAAAGGTGGCGACTTCTAAGAGTATCGGGTATTCGAAAAGAAAGTCTAACACCCATACTAGACCAGAAAATAATTGAGCTTGAAGCTAGTTAACTACTAAACAATATTTAAATGTAAGTTTTGCAATAAAACTAGTTTGAATTATCGGTGAAGGTTCAAAACTCAAGATTAGATCCACGCATTTAATATGTTTTTAATGTAAGCGTCTGGCAATCCCACCTAGCGCTTCGCAAAGTGCCATGGAAGTAGTTGCTCGATGTTCGGCGCTGGCTTGCTGAACTCATCAAGGCAAGACATCACATACTCGAACACATTGAGGTCGTTGGCTTTTGCGGTTTCGATGATGCTGTAGAGGATGGCGCTGGCATTGGCGCCGGTAGCGGTCTGGCTGAACAGCCAGTTTTTTCTGCCTATCACGAACGGTTTAATCGCGCGCTCAGCGCGATTGTTATCGATATTTAATAATCCGTCGAGTGTATAGCGCGCTAGCTTTTCCCATTGGTTCAAGCAGTATTGAATCGCTTCACCTAATTTGGTTTTCGGTAGCACTTGATGTACTGATTTCTCTAGCCATGTATGGAGCTGGTTGAGCAACGGCAGGCTCTTTTCTTGTCTGGTAAGGTAGCGCACCTCCACCGTTTTATCTTTTAATTGAGTTTCGATGCGATAGAGTTTTTGGATGTGATTGAGTGCCCAGTCTGCTTTGCCGCTGCCTTTTTTACCCGCGCCTTTCTTTGCTTCCATAAACTTACGACGTGCATGGGCCCAGCAACCAATAAGTGTCGCTTGCGTTTGCTCGTAACCTTGATAGCCATCCACTTGTAGATAGCCGCTATAGCCTTGCAGGAAGTCTACTGCGCATTGTCCAGCGCGACTATTGTGATAATCGTACAACACGATATTGGATGTCGCTGTATCGGGGATATTACCGCTAGGTGAATCAGCACCACTGGCATACAACCACATATAGCTGTTCGCTTTTTCAGACTCGACCACTTTTAGCGTGGTTTCATCCGCCGCTATAACGGGTTGCTTTAGCAGATGTTGATGAAGCTGTTCGTAAAGCGGTTTAAACAACTCAGCGCAGCGGACTATCCAATCCGCCATGGTTTTACGGCTTAATTCGATACCGTGCTGTTTGAACATCGCTTCTTGTCGATAAAGCGGTAACCCATA
>CESR01101536.1_pt1 | contig 27341 bp, 24 predicted proteins | sample 356351 | NCBI WGS metagenome assembly CESR01 (sample SAMEA2622149, study PRJEB7988) | marine metagenome | isolation source: saline water (ENVO:00002010), including | reverse complement strand
CCCTGGCCGAAGACATAAAGGCGCGCTGCAGGTAGATCAACATACAGCACAGCCGAACGATCGGCACCTACCCTGAGTAGTTTCGCTGGAACCCGTTGATTTGCGACTTCGTCCTGAGGGTGGGCGTGCTGCCACCTGAGTCGCCACTGCTCTGTTAAGGACTGTACGTGCGAAGTCGGTGAGGCAGTGCCAAGGCCGGATAATGGGACCGTGCGGCCCGCAAGGGCCCACAGCAGATCGGAACGGAGTAAGTGGGCGACCCGGCTTGCGGGGTAGTCCTCTAAAAGTGTATCCAGTGACGCGAGCGCGCCAGGCCAGTCGCCGGAGATAAATTGGGTTGTTGCACCAAGCAGGCGCGACTCGTAGTGGTCAGACGACACCTCGGCTGAGGCGACACGCTGCGCTGTCGCGAAAACAAGCGTTACCAGCAACAGGTGGCGGAAAAAGGGCTTCATAGTGTTCCTGCGCTTTAACTACAAGGCTCCGGCAGGCCGCAAGTGTACCCGCTACTTCACCGCTTTCCAAATCGGGATTCTCCCGGGTGGATCAGGGTTTTGCAGGCGAAGAAGGTAGTTGGTGCAATTCCCCAAGCGTGGTCAGAGGGCGATCAGGGTTAGCATCGGGGTCCTGCGGATTGATTGTGCCGCGCCAAGAGCGCCCTGCCTGCTCCACGTACACCCGCGTCAGATTGTCGAACAAAACTCTGTAGGTGGGGTCTGTGTACAAGCCGGCCCGCAACAGCGCAGCAGCCTGTTCAAGCTTGCCTTGCTGGCTGTAAAGCCTGGCCAGGTTATTGTAGGGCTCTGGCCGGCCTGGGTATCGGGTGATCAGTTCACGATAGGCACGTTCGGCCATCTCCCGTTCGCCACTGGCTGCGATGACGCGGGCCCGTACAAACAGTAATTCGGCTTTATTGCCGGCGGCTTCAGCGATGTCAGCGTCGATCAATGCGAGCGCTTGGGCGTAGTGTTTTCCATCCAGCAGCAACTGCACCTGCTTAAGATCTGTCGCGTGCAGCGCTACCGGGAACGACAGGGCAACTGCGATGGTCAGGGTCACTCGGGTCAACTGCCCCAACAGTTGCCAGGGTTTTTCGAAGAGGGCCGGTTTCCCAGGTTCAGCGTGTTGCTTCAGAGCGAATGGCATCCCAGCTTTCCTGCCAGGCCGGTGTTGTCGCTCCTGGGTCAGTGGCGCGGCCACTTTCGACCCACCCGGCAACTGAGTGCAGCACATGCAGACGGGTCCAGTCTCCCTTGCGGCTGATCACCTGGACTTGTGCTCCCTTGTCGAGTAATCCCAGCACGTCAGAGTCTGTCCCGGTTGATGGCAGGGAGCGAATTCGCACACGGTCTTCGTTGATTTCGGCCCGGTCGCCACTTTCTTTAACGAATTTGCCATAGACCCAGACATCCAGACCAGTGGGGCTTTTGATCATGATCCAACCATCTTTACTGCCAATGACTTTTACGGGGATGTCCTTATCCAACAGGCTGATAATCGGGGCTTCAGAGGCCGGTCGACCGATTACGGGCGTATTGTCGGTTTTGATCCATGCCGCCCTGAAGGGTGCGGCTATCGCTTCGGCTGTGTCAGAAGCGGCATTAACCACGCTGGCCTGACCCGGATTGGCGAGGGCATTAAAGTTGTCCAGCCAGCCCTGAGTAACTGGGTGTTGTACAGCGAGTCCTGATTGTTGTGCCCAGTTCTGAAGGAAAGGCTCAGCGCTGATCTGTTTCCAGTCACCGGACTGAGTGTAGACGGTCACTGTCGCGCCCTTGTCGAGATGTGCGACCACCGACGAATCATTGCCAGTAGTGGGATGGGTTCGTAGACGAACCTGGTTTGCGGACACACGCCCGTTTGGCGCGCCTTGTATATATTTACCAAAAACCCATAAGCGAACCGGCACCGGCAGTTCCAGTTGGACCCAGGTGCCGCGGCTTTGGAGAATCTTGACCGGGGTACCTGGCTTCAGTTGGTGCATTACCGGTTTGCCCAGATCCGGTGTTGCCCGCAACGCCAGGTCGTTGGCCTGAACATGCGCAGCTTTAAATCGGGTTTGGATGATTTTCTGGCCGGGGGTGGCTGATTCGACTTGCGCCCCGGTGGTATTGGCCGGTTGTGCCGTATCGGCAGAGGAATTGCTCTGAGTCGCCAGATCATCCTTGCCAATGATGCCGAGCACCCGTCTGGCGTCAGCATGATCTTGTTCGGCGGCGCGGTTAAGCCAGTAGCGGGCTTTACCCATATCCCGCTCGGCACCTTTGCCCAGGTAGTGTGCTAATCCGAGGTTGTACTGCGAAGTGGTATCCCCAAGTTCAGCCGCGCGTTCCCACCAATCTACCGCCTGGGAGAAATTTTTTTTCACCCCACGGCCCTCCCAGTAGGCGACCCCGAGGTTGAAGATGGCGGTTGGATGTCCCGAATCGGCGGCTTTGCGGAACCAGGCTAGGGCTTGTTTGAGATCTCGACTGACCCCTTTGCCCTCATAAAAGGCGACCCCCATTGCGTACTGGGCCTCCCGGTTTCCCTGGCGGGCATGAGGTTCCCATAACGAAACCGCTGTGGCGTAACTGCCGGCGTTAAAGGCAGTCACAGCCCGCTGCAGATCTGCCTCTTGTGCCGCTACCCCGAAGCTGGTCAGCAGCAGTACTAGCAAGGTCCCGAGTTTCACCGGATGTGAGGTTTTCATTTGTCAGTGCCTACCCCCTGGGGATTCATACCTGAGCAATAGTAATGATCTCATGGGAGCCGTGCCAGATCATGGTGACCGCGACATAGAATATTATCGCAAGACCAATGTACGCAATCCAGGCATGACGCTCAAGCAGTCGTGCTACCAGCGCGGCGGCAAAGGCCATCAGGCCAACCGACAGGGCAAGACCCACCACCAGTATCAACGTGTGATCTCGGGCGATTCCAGCGACCGCGAGGACATTATCCAGCGACATGGAGACATCTGCCAGAATAATCTGGACAATGGCTTGTCTTAGGGATTTGGGTGGTGATTCCGATTCGTGTGCGGCTGCTGATTCTGCTTGCTGTTTAACCCGCAGTTCCCGCCAGAGCTTCCAACAGACCCACAACAGCAACAATCCACCGGCCAGCACCAGGCCGATGATCTGCAGTAACTGTACTGTGACCAGGGCAAAGGCGATTCTCAGCACAGCGGCAGCCGCGATTCCCATCAGAATCACCCGCGGGCGGATCGCGGCGGGTACGCTGGCGGCAACCAGCCCGATGACAATTGCGTTATCGCCGGCAAGCACCAGGTCTACCAGGATGACCTGTATCAGCGGCCAGAGTTGGTCTAAGTTCATGAGGGGGGCGAAAGGTCGCGGTGTAAAAAGTGCATCGTGAGATACGCAACGATAAGATTAAGTTTATTATACGGTTGCTTGGGTCTGCCCAGGTTGTTTCGTCATCGCCTGTCCGGGTGTACACGAGTCGTCACAGAAAATAAGAGGGATCATAATGAGTAGGAATCAGGTCGCAGGCTTTGACTGGGCAGACCCCTTGGCCTTGGAGAACACACTCAGTGATGAAGAGCGCCTGGTGCAGGATTCGATACGGCGGTTCTGCCAGGAAGAATTGCAGCCCCAGATACTTGCAGCGCATCGCGAGGAAAAGATCGATCGCCAGATCCTCCCACGCATGGGTGAACTGGGCCTTTTAGGCTCTACCATCGATGGTTACGGCTGTGCTGGACTGAATTATGTCTGCTACGGTTTGGCGGCTCGTGAAGTGGAGAGAGTCGACTCTGGATATCGCTCCATGATGAGCGTGCAATCCAGCCTGGTGATGCATCCGATCCATGCATATGGCTCCGAGGCGCAGCGAGAAAAGTATCTGCCCAAGTTAGCAACGGGAGAGTGGGTAGGGTGCTTTGGCCTTACTGAACCGGATCATGGCTCAGATCCGGGCGGTATGAAGACCCGGGCCCGCAGTGTTCAAGGGGGTTTCCGCTTGAGCGGGGCCAAGATGTGGATTACCAACTCGCCGATTGCAGATGTGTTCGTAGTCTGGGCTAAAGATGATGAAGGTGTGATTCGTGGGTTCGTGCTCGAGCGTGATATGTCTGGCCTGAGTACGCCGCGGATCGAGGGTAAATTCTCCCTGCGTGCTTCGGTTACAGGAGAGATTGTCATGGATGACGTTTTTGTTCCGGCGGAAAATCTACTGGAAAACGTCGGTGGCCTGAAAGGACCTTTTGGATGTCTTAACCGGGCACGTTATGGCATTGCCTGGGGAACCATGGGTGCGGCGGAGTTTTGCTGGCATGCGGCGCGCAGTTATACCCTGGAGCGAGAGCAGTTTGGTAGACCTTTGGCTGCCAACCAGTTGGTCCAAAAGAAGCTGGCAGATATGCAAACTGAGATTACCCTTGGCACCCATGCCTGTCTTCGACTGGGTCGTTTGTTTGATGAAGGCCTTGCTGCGCCTGAGGCAATATCGCTACTCAAGCGCAATAACTGCGGCAAGGCGCTGGATATTGCCAGAATAGCGCGTGATATGCATGGCGGTAACGGTGTTGCTGATGAGTACCATGTGATCCGTCACATGATGAATCTCGAGGCTGTAAATACCTACGAGGGAACCCATGATGTTCACGCGCTGATCCTGGGCCGCGCCCAGACGGGTATTCAGGCTTTTAGCGGCTGACGTATGGGCGTTTTGTCCCATATCAGAGTGCTCGACCTCAGTCGGGTACTGGCCGGACCGTGGTGTACCCAGATTCTGGCTGACCTGGGTGCAGACGTGATCAAGATCGAGCGACCAGGTCAGGGGGATGACACCCGGCACTGGGGGCCACCGTTTATCGATTCAGGTGTCAGTGAAGGCCCGGGCGAGTCAGCCTATTTTCTGGGCGCTAATCGCAACAAGCGTTCGGTCACGGTGAATATCGCAAGTCCAAAGGGTCAGCAGATTATTCGTGATCTCATCTTGACTTGTGACGTGCTGGTCGAGAACTTCAAAGTAGGGGCCCTGGCCCGGTACGGACTTGATTACGATTCTCTCAAGCCATTGCATCCCGAATTGGTGTACTGCTCAATTACCGGGTTTGGTCAGGACGGGCCCTATGCACACAAGGCCGGTTATGACCTCATGATCCAAGGCCTGGGCGGGTTGATGAGTATCACTGGGGAGGCTGAAGAGGTTGAAGGTGCCGGCCCTCAGAAGGTTGGGGTGGCGATGGCGGACATTGTGACAGGCCTTTATGCGGCTTCGGCAGTGCAGGCAGCACTCATTGGCCGTGCCCATTCAGGTGAGGGTCAGTACATCGATATGGCACTTCTGGATTGCCAGGTGGCCGTGTTGGCGAACCAGGCCATGACTTATCTTGCTGGCGGCGAGGTACCCGTTCGCATGGGTAACGCCCACCCTAATATCGTGCCTTACCAGGTATTTCCGACACGTGATGGTCACGTGATTCTTGCGGTTGGTAACGACGCGCAGTTTGCCCGTTTTTGTGATCTTGCTGGCTGCCCGGAACTGGCCGAGAACGCGGATTTTCTGCGTAATGAGGACCGGGTCCGTAACCGCAGCACCCTGATTGCCAAACTGGAATCAGCCATGGCGACACGGAGCACTGCACAGTGGCTTGCGCTGCTCGAACCCGAAGGTATTCCCTGCGGCCCGATTAATCGAATTGACGAGGCGCTAAGTGACCCCCAGGTTGCGCACCGGGAAATGCGGGTCAGGGCGGAGCACGCCTCATTGGGTGAAATCGAACTGCTTAACAGCCCGATGAAGTTAAGGGGTACCCCGCCGCAGGTCAATCGTGCGCCCCCATTGCTCGGAGAGCATACCGACGCGGTGCTGTCCGAACTCCTGGGTTACTCCAAAACCCAACTCACGCAACTGCGGGTCGATGGTGTGACCTGATCCGATTCTGAGGGTTAACCTCGGGCTTCGAGCAATCGGAACTGAACGTCTTTGGTAATGGTGACCGGAGACGGGATGCCGTCAAATACCGCAGGGGTAAATCGCCACTGGCGCACGGCCATCACCGCTGCCTCGTCGAGCAATCGTGAACCGCTGGGTTTACTGACCGTCACCCTGGAGACCTTGCCCGATGCGGAAACGTTTACTGCGAGGGAGACATTACCCTCGAGGCCCTGACGGACCGCCAGGCGCGGATACACTGGCTTGGGGTTGCCGGCGACGGGTATCGGCTCAGATCGCGACAGCGTGTTGCCCGTATCCAGAGCAGCGATTGAAGGCTGTGCCTTGTTAAGCGCTTTTTCCAGCTCGATTTTTAACGCGGCAGTTTCCTTTTTCTGGTCCTCCACGCGGCGCGACATTTCGTGCTTCGCTTTCAGCGCCTGCTCTCGTGCCTCGCGTAGTTGCTCAAGATTGCGGTGCAGTAAAACCGTCTGATTTTGCAGCGCCGTTTCAGAGTGGCGTAACTCGGTTAGCTGATTTGCGAGCACACCGTTGGTTTTTGATAACGAGTCGTTTTTACCGCGTAACGTGATACCCTGTAATTCCGCGTGCGCGACTCGTTGGCTCAAGTCTATCCTTTCTTGAGACCACCGCTCACGGTGTTTAGCCAGGTCTTCTCTTTGCTGGCGCAGGTGTTGAGCGCTTTTCTTGCCCAACTGTTTTTTCGCCAGACGCTCCTTGCTGAGCACCTGTGCCAGGGTATCTTTTTCTTGGCGCAGCGCCAGATTCTCGGTTGCGGCGTTGTGGTGGGCGAGGGTCATCTCGATGACCGTCCCCTCCAGCGTTGTAACCGTCAGTTTTAGCGCCTCGGAGCCAGTCTCCAGGGCGCTGACCTGGTTTTTCAGCTTCTGTGTGGTTAATGCCAGCAGCGTGTTCTCCGCCTGCGCTTGGTCCTGTTGTGCCTGGAGTTGCCGGACACTCTTATCCAGATACGCCTCCCGCATGATCGATTCGCGCTGTCTTTCTTCAGTATTGTCCAGGACAGTTTCGAGCGCTTCTTTCTCCAGTGCCAGGTTGGTGCTTTTTTCGACCAGGCGTTGGTGCGAATCCGCCAGATCAGCAATCTGCTGGTTTGATGTTGACCGGTTCGTCTGGTTCTCTGCCTTGGCGAGGGTCAGTTGCGCCTGCAATGATTCAGCTTGCGCCATCAGCCGCTGGTTTTCCCGCTTCAGTTCGGCCACATCTTCAGATACAGCAGAAGAGGCATCGGCGGCCTGCGAGGGCAGGGGTGTTTCTCCCGGGTCGTATGCTTCGGCCACAAGCACTGCCTCGATCTGGGTGCTGAACGTCAGGGTCGGCTCGGTTTGTGGGGCGGGATCTGTGCCATTCCACAGCAGGGCGGCACCCGCGTGCAGTGCTATGGAGGCGAGAACAGCTGGGAACATCGCCCGGGTCTTCATGGGAGACTTCTGCCCGCCCAGTCGGGCGTGCTCGGGCGGTTGGCCTGGGTTAGGGATAGGCGCTTCGTTCATGGCGAACCCTCCACTTAGGTGCGACGTTGTGCGTCGCCCACCGCGGTGGTCCGCGCCCCGAACTTCTCCCGATTCAGGACTAACGACGCTGGTGCGGGCAGGTCTCCTGGCTTGCGGATGAGAGCAGTGGGTCAGCCTTCCCGACATAGTGTCAGTGGCACGATTGACCTTCTGCTAGCCGCTTACAGTTGCGGGTACAGCCAAGGTTACACACCCAGGTGTGCGCCTTGTTCCCTATTAACCCTGATTGGGGCCGGCACCAGCGGGAATACTCGTGTCTTCACGCCGGAAAGTCAAGATTAACCGAGACTCCGGGCTGTTGAGGAGTTCAAAGGGAATTGGCCGTGCCGGGATGTTGTATCGCAGTCCCCGATATTTGACGATGCGGGTAGAAACTCTATAATCGCGATCGCTTTCTGGTGCCGCCGGCCGCATAGGCTGGTGGTGAAACGGGAAGCCGGTGCGCAGGGGATCAAGACTCTGCAAACCCGGCACTGCCCCCGCAACGGTAAGTGAGTTGGATCGGCTTTCGCCACTGCGATTAAGGTCGCGGGAAGGCGCCGATTTATGAAGCCTGGCTTCACTCACGAGTCCGGAGACCGGCCAGTCAGCCTTATCAAACCACCGCGTGGGGCTGTGGCAGATCGTCCGATCTCCGAGTAACCCGTCCTGCGCTCAGTAAGCCGCACGGAGGGTGCGCAGGAGAATCTTATGGTCAAAGCGCTTCGCCCGTTACTGCTTCTGATGCTCGGTTATTTGATGCCGGGACTGGTCCAGGCCCAAACTGATCCAGTCGTGGTTACCGCGACACGCACGGCCCAGACCGTGGATGCCTCGCTTGCTGCGGTCAGCGTCATCAATCGTGACCAGATCGAGCGACTCCAGCCGGCGAGCGTCACTGAGATACTGCAATCCATTCCTGGCCTGTCGGTCAGCAACACGGGTGGGTTGGGACAGCCGAGTACAGTATTTTTGCGTGGCTCAGAGTTCGATCATGTGCTTGTCCTTATTGATGGAATCAAGGTGGGGTCTGTGACCCTGGGCGCGACGGCGTTCCAATATCTGGACCCGGACCAGATTGAGCGGATCGAAGTTGTCCGTGGCCCGCGTTCCAGTCTTTACGGGTCCGATGCCATCGGAGGGGTGATTCAGATCTTCACCCGTGATCCGGCAAAAAGCACCGGTGTTTCAGTCTCTGCCAGCGCGGGTACCCATGACTACAGCAAGGTTGGCGTCCGATTATCGACCGGGAGAGATAGCGCCCAGTTTACTTTCGGCATTAATCGAGAGAAGACCAAAGGTTACAACGTCTGCAAAGGCTCCTACAGTGGCGGCTGCTGGACCTTCGAAGATGATCGGGATGGATATGAAAGTCTTTCGGTGCAAGCAGGCTTTCATGGTTCACTCAACGAGAAAGTAGACCTCTCGCTCAGTTATCTCTCCTCGAATGGCGAAACGGAATATGACGGGTCATTCTCTAACGAGACAGATGTTTCACTCAGCGTGGTCGGCGCCACGCTCGATGTGATGGCTTCCGATCTTGTTGCCATGACGTTTGCAGCAGGTCAGAGCCAGGATGACTCAGATACGCACAAAGACGGCGTCTTCGTCGACCGATTTGACACAACCCGGACATCCTTTAGCTGGCAGAACGACATATCAGTATCGTTACAGAATCTGGTCACAGTCGGGGTGGATCTCCTTCAGGACAAGGTTAATAGCACAACTGCGTATGCCGTGAATTCAAGGGATAACCTGGGCCTGTTTGCCCAGTACCTGGGTAATGTCAGCGCCGCTTCATTTCAGGCAGCATTGCGTTACGACGACAACGAGCAATTTGGGGGACAGATCACCGGTGATACCAGCATTGGTTACGACGCCGGGCCATCGGGACGTTGGACTCTGCAGTACGGGACTGCTTTTAAGGCGCCTACCTTCAATGAGCTTTATTATCCCGGATACGGTAACGCAAATCTCAGCCCCGAGGAATCGTCAACAATCGAGACAGGTTATCGATGGCGAGATGCACGAAGACACTGGGCTGTGAACGTTTATATGACCGAAGTTGATCAGCTGATTTCCTATGATGCCGCAAGTGCGGCGCCGGGAAACGTCGATGCTGCCCGTATCAGTGGCGCTGAACTTGATGCCGGGATTACTGTCCGCGATTGGCGAATCGGTGCGACTCTGGCAGTGCTGTCGGCAAAACAGGACAGGGGTGCCTATGATGGAAAAGCGTTGCCGCGTCGACCTGGCGAAACCCTGGAACTCAGACTGGATCGTGATTACGGCAAACTGTCTGTCGGCGGATCTGTATTCTCATCGGCAAGCAGTTACGATGACCTGGCCAATACCCGGGTTATCAGCAGTTATACGACGGCGAATCTAAGAGGATCTTACCGATTTTCTTCCGATGGGGTGTTGGTTGCCAAAGTCATCAACCTGACCGACGAAGATTACGAGCATGCGAGTTATTATCGCCAGCCCGGCCGTGAATTTTTCCTGGGACTAAAATGGATCTATTAAGGGTAGGCGCTGCGCTCAAGCATCCTGTGACGCCTTTATCATGTCGATTTCAAGTTCAGGACGCTGATCTGGAGCCAGGGCTATGACGGAAAAAGAGTTTCCCGGCGGGGGGCGACAATATAGCCCCCTTGACCAGTTGTTCATTTCTGCACAAACCGCCCTGACCACGGTTTTTGGATCACCCCGCGGTACCGGGCGCCCGGATCCGGCTGAGAGTGTCGATTGCCCGGAACTTGACCCTGAGCAGATGCGTGAATCTGCTCGCCTGATGCGGGTCAACCATGTAGGCGAGGTGTGCGCACAGGCATTGTACGAAGGACAGGCACTGGCGGCGCGCAGCGGTGATGTTCGCGATGCAATGAGTCGTGCGGCAGCGGAGGAGCAGGATCATCTGCTCTGGTGCGAGCAGCGAATCAAGGAATTGGGTGGGCGAAAAAGCCTGTTGAATCCACTCTGGTACACCGGTGCCTTATGTATCGGTGCCTTCGCTGGGGTCGCGGGTGACAAATGGAGCCTGGGTTTTCTCAGGGAAACCGAAGAGCAGGTGGAGGCACACCTGGATAGTCATCTCGACCGGCTGCCGCTACAGGATTTGCGCAGCCGTGCCGTTGTCTCCCAGATGAAATCAGATGAAAGGGCACACGCCCAGACAGCTCAGTCGGCGGGCGGTGCCACGCTGCCCTGGCCGCTGTCCAGGCTTATGCGTACCGCGGCGCGAATCATGACGGGCGCGGCTCGCTGGGTCTGACGGCTGGGTCACTACAGGAGTTGGCCGTGTCCATCGCTTACATGTGTCGTTGGCTTGGGTTGATGCCGATGGTTTCGGCTAAGCAACTGGTGCGTCAACTTGCGCACTCAGGGATCGGGCTACTCGCGACCGTCGTGAGCAGCCAGTGCCTGGCTCTGGTCAATGTCGTGGATGACCGAGGAGACCCCGTTTCGCTGGCCTCTCCAGCCACACGGGTCATCAGTCTTGCGCCAAATCTCACCGAGTTGCTGTTTCATATCGGCGCCGGTGACCGGGTGGTCGGCGTGATGGAATACAGTGATTTCCCACCAGCGGCAAAAACGCTTCCGCGGGTAGGTGCCCACAACCACTTCGATATCGAGACGATTCTTGCGCTTCGGCCAGACCTGATCGTGGGCTGGGATAGCGGTAACCCACAATCAGACTTGATCCAGCTTGATGAGTTGGGTCTGCCTGTTTTTGTGAGTGAAGCGCAGGATGTCGAGGGGGTCAGCAGTCTGATGCGCCGGCTCGGTACGCTGACGGGGCAGCAGGATCAGGCCAACCAACAAGCGGATGCCTTTGCCCGAGAGGTAGCCCGTCTGCAAGCCCTCTACTCAGGCCGGCGCCGACTCCGCGTCTTCTATCAGGTTTGGGATCAGCCTATCTACACCTTAAATCGTGAACACATCATCAACGATCTGATTGATGCCTGTGGTGGCGAGAACATATTCGCGGATCTTGAGCGCCTGGCACCTGTGGTGTCTTTGGAATCGGTAATTGCCCGCGACCCTGAGGTTATCGTTGGAGGGCGAGATACCAGCGCAACGCCGCCCTGGATGGTGCGATGGCAGCGCTGGTCGGGAATCACTGCCGTGCGCAACGCCCATGTGTATGCCATCGATGCCAATCACATCGGCAGAATGGGGCCGCGCCTTGTGGACGGGATGGAAGCGTTGTGCGGGGTTATCGATAAAGCCCGGCGCGCCTCCTGAACCGGATCTTGCGGGAAGAATCGCTCTTGTCGAATACCAGCAGTTACCGGAGTGCTCGTCGCACGCGCTGGGTCATTGGCATGCTGGGGGCGCTGGTACCTGTCAGTATGCTGCTGGCGGTATCGGCGGGCAGCGTGCCGGTGGACTGGGCGCAGGTCCTGGAAACCGCCCGAACGGGTGTTCCGTCGCTGGATTACACCGTGGTCGTCGAGCTACGCTTACCTCGAGCTGCCAGTGCGCTGGTGGTGGGCGCTTGTCTTGCGTTGGCCGGGGTGCTGATGCAGGTTTTGCTTCGTAACCCCCTTGCAGACCCTTATGTTCTTGGCACCTCCGGAGGTGCTGCAGCGATGGCTTTGATGGCGATTCTGATTGGACTTCCTTATCAGAGCGTGTCCATCGCTGCCAGTATTGGTGCCATGGGGTCGATGATGCTGGTGTTTGTCCTGGCCCGCGGCCAGGGCGATTGGTCGTCGACACGCCTGTTGTTAACGGGCATCGTATTGGCATCGGGCTGGGGTGCGTTGATCAGTTTTCTGTTATCGATAAGTCAGAGCACCCAGGTTTTCAGTATGTTGTTCTGGCTGATGGGCGACTTTCGCGGTGACGGTCCAGGCGCAGCTCGCTGGCTGCTGTTAGCCGGATCACTTACGTTCAGTCTGATTATGAGTCGCGGGCTGAATCTGTTGGCAGCCGGGGAGCTGAAAGCCGAGTCACTGGGTGTTCACACCTTATCTTTGCGCCTCGGGATTTTCCTGACAGCAGGTTTACTGACGGCCGCCGCGGTGACACTCGCGGGTGCTATCGGGTTTGTCGGCCTGGTGGTGCCGCATATGATGCGCATGATCGTGGGTACTGATCACCGTCGTCTGGTGCTCGCTTCGGTGCTGCTTGGAGGCGCCTTGCTGGTGCTCACCGAAATGCTTGCGCGCACGGTTCTGGCGCCACGCCAGTTGCCGGTTGGGGTGATCACCGCTTTTGTCGGTGTGCCGTTGTTTCTCTATCTTTTAAGGCGTGGGAGTCGCTCGACAGACTCGTGAGTGCTTTGCGCACTGAAGGCCTTGAGGCTGGGGTGGGGAAGGTGACGGCTTGCCGCGATCTGAATCTTGTGGTCAAGCCCGGCGAGGTCTGGTCAGTTCTCGGTCGAAATGGGGTGGGCAAATCTACCTTGCTGCTGACACTCGCCGGACTCAAGCCTTTGCGCGGTGGCCAGATACAAGTAGAGGGTACCGCGCTGGGTGATCTTTCCCGGCGTCAGCGGGCACGTCGGCTTAGCATTCTCTTTCAGAATCCGGATGTCATCTTTCCCACGACAGTGTTCGAAGCCGTGATGACGGGCCGGCACCCGTGGATTTCGGGTTGGAAAGGGACGAGTGCGAATGACACGCTCCTGGTGCGCGAGCAACTGACCAGGATGGGCCTGGCTGGATTTGAAGCGCGTGCCCTGCCGACATTGTCGGGTGGTGAACGCCGCCGGGTGGATCTGGCGGCACTGGCAGTTCAACAGACAACGGTGGTGTTGATGGACGAACCGGTAAATCATCTCGATCTTCACTACCAGGTGCAATTGTTACAGACCCTGCTCGAAGATTGGCGTCAGGCAGGACAGGCCGTAATCATGGTGATGCATGATATCAATCTTGCGATGCGTTTTAGTGACCGCCTACTGTTGCTGTACGGAGATGGGGAGACCTGTCAGGGGTTGGTCGCAGATGTTGCGACTGAGGAGAACCTGTCGCGACTCTACCAGCATGCATTGCATCGTTACCCCGCAGGCGGGCATTCGTTTTTCTGGCCACTGTGATGTGGCGGATTGTGTTCGCTGGCCTTACTTAATCAGCCGCCGGCGGATCAGGGCTGAGGCCACCCAGGTGGCTAAGACACCAAACACAAGTAAGGACACCAGGTGTAACCACAGGTTCGTGATGGGTTGCCCCACCACAATCGGGCGGATGATCTGAACCGCGTGGGTCAAGGGGAGAAGTTGAACGGCAGATTGCATCGGCAGCGGTAGGGTGCTGATCGGGTAAAAAACGCCACAGAGGATAAACATAGGCGTTAGCACCAGTGTCATATAGAAGTTGAAATATTCGTAACCTTTGGCGAAGGCTGTCACGATCAGGCCGGGAGCCGCAAAACACAGGCCCGTCAGGAATATCGCGGGCAGGGCAAAAATGGCCGTCCAGTCATGCACTGCGCCTAGTATCGCGGCGACGGCAAGAATCGCGCCACCACTGATAAGGCTCTTGGTCGCGCACCACAGCAGTTCACCGATCACAATATCATCCACTTCAGCCGGGGTTGCCAGAATGGCTTCGTAGGTTTGCTGAGGCACCATTCGGGTATAGACCGACCACATCGACTCCATGCTGGCAACGTTCATCGCCGACCAGGCGATAAAGCCGGATGCGAGGAAGGTGAAGTAAGGCATCCCTGCCATTTCCCCTACGAATCGACCGAGCCCATAGCCCAGACCCAGCAGATACAGCAGGGGCTCACCGAAATGCAGCAGAACGCTGGCCCCCATCAATCGACGCCAGACCAGAGCGTTGCGGCGCCAGACGGCCAGTGATTCAACCCGTAAAAGTGGCAGAGGGGCGATTTTCATCCGCGTAGTTCCCGCCCTGTCAGACGCAAAAAGACATCTTCCAGGCCTGAGTGTCGATGCAGGCAGGCAACATCGGGGTGCGACTGTCCTAACTCCAGGAGTGGTCTGGCATCATCAGAGTAGATGTAGAGACTGTCTCCTGCCCGTTCCGTGCGGCACGAGGAGGGCAGACTCTCCACAGCCGATCGAGGTGCTTTGCCTCGGATTTCAAGGACATCACTTTCGCAGTGCCGTCGGATAAGTTCTGCAGGGCTACCCTGTGCCAGTAGTGAACCGTTATCGATGATCATTAACTCGTCGCAGAGTCTTTCGGCTTCTTCCATATAGTGCGTGGTCAGCAGTATGGTTTTACCGTTGCGCTTCATCTGGTGAATCAAAGACCAGATCATATGGCGGGCCTGGGGATCCAGGCCGGTAGTCGGCTCATCCAGCACCAGCAATTTGGGATCATTGACCAGCGACCGCGCCAGAGTGAGGCGGCGTTTCATGCCGCCGGAGAGCGTATCAATGCGATCGTCCGCGCGTGAGGCCAGTTCTACCAGTTCCAGCAGGGATGGCACCCGCTGCTCCAGTTGCGTTTTGTCTATCCGGAAATAACTGCCGTACATGTGCAGGTTTTCGGCTACCGTGAAATCCGGGTCCAGGTTGTCAGCCTGGGGCACAATCCCGGTACATTGCCGGATCTGTCGACGGTTTAGGTCGATATCCTTGCCGAACACCTCGAGAGTACCGCCGCTTCGGGGCGATTGTCCCAGCAGCATCCGCAATGTGGTGGTCTTGCCTGCGCCGTTGGGCCCCAGCAGGCCAAAGCAACTTCCCGATGGGATGTCAAAATCCAGTCCCGAAACTGCCGCCGCGCCGTCAAAGAACTTGCTCAGATTACGACAATGCACCAGTGCATGGTCGGAGGGCGCCTGCACTTCCGATTTCGGTCGGTATGGGGGGTTGCGCAAGGCGGTTCAGATGCCGAAGTGGGTCTCACACCACTGCGGCAGTTCCGCAATCGATGCCAGTTCACCATCGCAGCCCGGCGGTACCGGGTCTGTCACGCTGTTGCCGGTTCGAACCAGCAGGCTGCGCAGACCCGCATCCACGGCGCCTGTGATATCAGAGGAGATGCTGTCTCCAATCATCACCGTATGCGCTCGTACAAAACCAGTTCTGGCCAGGGCTGCATCAAAAAACGCCCGTTGAGGCTTGCCGATAACGGTAACAGGTTGCGTGATGACCGACTCCAGCGCTGCTACGATCGGTCCCAGGCCAATCCGGATCACATCCCCGTCTGGCCAGGTGGGGTCCCGGTGCAGGGCGATCGGCTCGGCACCCCCCTCTACCAGGCGTCGCGCGATGTCGATTTCTCCAAAATGGGGCCACAGGGATTGGCCGATCACTACGGCATCGGCGGGAGTTTCATCGCGTGATACCGCGTGCCCATTTTCAGTGAGCAGTATTTCAAGGCTGGTGTCGCCAATAAGAAAGCACCGTGCGCGCCGAAAACGGGTACTGAGGTATTCGACCGTTGCCAGCGATACCGGGAGAATCTCGTCGAGATCCACTTGGTACCCCAGGCCCGTAAGTTTCTCAAAGATCTGTCGCTGGGACATCCGCGATGTATTGGTCACCAGCAAAAAAGGAAATTCACGTTGACGCAGGTAGGCGATAACCCCGGGGCCCTGTTTAACCGGCGCTGTTCCGCCGTAGAGGACACCGTCTATATCGATAAAAAATGAGGGTCGATGCAAGTCAGTCACAGAAGGATCGTGCAAAAGGCAATAGTCTAACGGGGGCTTGGGTCTTGCGGTAGGTGGGCTCGCGTGGCCGGGGGCGTCTTCAGTTGCAAGAGGCAGATTTCACCGGCAGAGTAGGGTGGGTATGGAAGGGCAAGCGGAAGAGTTGAAAAAAAGATTCCTGGCATGGCAATGTCTGCTGCGTCAGCGCGCGATGCGCGTGGGTGGGGGAAAGCCCACATCCGGGATGCGGCCAAAGTTGTCGATCGCTGACGGCGGCAACTATTCTGATCCTGTCACCGTGCTGCTCCTGCATCTTGATGCCGCACCTGACGCGGCGCAGTTTCGGCACATGGCGTTGAAAACGCATGATCCAGCTGATCGCTACAGCGCCGCCGTTAAATACCTCTCTGCAGCGTACTATCAGAGTCCCCAGGGGTTCTCTGACGAGATGACAGCATTGTTCAGCGCCAGTGGGTTATTGGCGCAGGCATTGCGGGCCCGCCGCTCCTGTATTTTGGAGTTCAGTCAGTTTGGATCCCGATACAAAATGGAGTGCGCGATCAGGGAGTTGGAGAAAGGCAGTGTCCCCTACGAGGCCACCTACTGGCACAATAAACTGTTTAATTCCCGGTTGCCCGCCGAGATCGCGATTCTCGGGTTTACGCCACAGTGGAGTGATGCAGTGTTCGATGAAACTCCATCTGAGCGCTAGTTCGACCGGGTTCGGTTGTGGACGCCCACCAGGTCGTTACGGGCTCTATCCAGGTGCTCGTAGATGGTGTCGATAGCCGCGTCAAGATTGCGCTTGGCAATCATGTTGTACAGATGGCGATGGTGTGCGTTGTATTGGGCAATTCGGTCAGGCATCAGTATCGACTCTTTCATGGCGGCCCATTGTTCGTGGCTGCGGGTTTCATTGACCAACTGGTATAGCCAGACCATCAGGCGATTACGTGTGCACTCCGCCATGGCGAGATGAAAATCCGCGTCGGCTCGGGAGAAAGCTTCGGCGTCGTTTGATGCGGACTCAACGCGTATCAGGGCTTTACGCATCCGCTCCAGATCCATTGCGGTTGCGTTGGCAACCGCCAATCGGACCATTTGGGGTTCGATGCCCAGACGAACATCGATCAGTTCCAAGGGGCTGGTGACATCCGCAATCTCGGTGTGCTCGGAGAACTCCCGGTAGGTGACAAAGGTTCCACTGCCAACCTGCCGGTCTACCATTCCCAGTTCCTGCAGGCGCCGCAGCGCTTCGCGGACTGTGCCGCGGGAGGTATGAAAAAGCTCAGCGAGTTCCCGTTCGGCCGGGAGCCGCTCGTTAAAACCATACTCACCGTCGGCGATCGCACGACGTAGCTTAGCGGCGATTCCGGCGGAACCGCTTACCGAGATGGCTTCCGGTAGTTGCGGTAGGGCTCCCTCGGGGGCGTCGCTGAGATTTGTTTGTTCAGCCATGATGGGTTGAGAAGGTTTGGCACGCAGATTGCGACCGAAATAGACCAATTAAATTTAAAAGGTCTATATTCGGTGGTAAATATGGCACCTATTGGGCTGCAAAGCAATCGCTCTTTTGAGCTGATGATTTGACTTTCCCGGCCAGAACAAACTATTGTTCAGAGTCTCGATGGTTTCCCATTCAATGGTACAAAATCGGTATTATCTTGATCAGTGATGCAAACTGCGGTTAGCACTCGGGTTCGGAGGTACCGAAACAAAAACTGCCCAGATTTGGGCGTGTAACGAGGGAGATTCGGTTACATGGCTTTTCCACGGAACGCAAAGTACGTCATCATCGGCGCCGGCATTCATGGATTGAGTACCGCTTATCACCTGGCGCTTGAACTGCGGCGTAAAGGGATCGGCAGTGGCGAGGATGTGCTCGTCATTGACAAAACTTCAATCGCCGCGGGGGCATCGGGAATTGCCTGCGGCGTGGTGAGAAATAATTACTTCCAGCCCGCCATGCGCGAGTTGATGGCACATAGCGTGGGCGTGTGGGAGAGTGATCCCCAGGCCTACAGTTACCACCCCGTGGGATACATGCAGATCAGTCCCGAAGCGATGCGCGAGGACGTGGCCAGTATCGCTGAGCAGCAAAAGGCCATCGGTTACGAGTCTGTTTTCGTCGAGGGCGCCCAGCAGTCAACGGAATATATGAAGGGGTTATTCGATGACTGGCAGGCGCAGGGTATTACCTCTGTGCTTCACGAGAAGCCAGGAGGTTATTCCAATAACACCCGGGCAATGTATGGCCTCGCCGGGAAGGCCGAAAGCGAGGGTGTACGTATCCTGACCGGCGTGACGGTGACGGGTTTTGAGCGAGGTAATGGCAGCGGTGCGATTAGTGCGGTAGGTACTGATCGGGGCAACATTGAGTGTGATTACACGGTCATTGCTGCCGGGCCCTGGGTCAAGAGCGTTTGGGAAATGTTGGAGTTACCCCCCCAGGTCAGCATTAAAGGCGGGGATGGCGTGATGCACGACAACATCCCGATGTGGGTCTTTTGGTCGCTCCAGGAAGGCACCCTCGGAGTGGACCCGAAGATGCAGCGTACCAATGACGGCGCGATGCCCCCAGTGATCCATGTGGATTCTGATGTGCCGCTGCGCTCAGATGTCGACGGATCCGTCATTACGGAGGAAATGTGGGGCATCTATTACAAGCCGGATTTTCATTTCAATGGCATTCAGGGCGGGGCGGCACCATTCAAAGTGCCCACCGATCCTGATCAGGTCGCGGTTGACCCCTACGGGCCAGATTCTCCCGATTTTGTTGTTGGGGCTGAATTCGCTCACATGTGGTGTTCGGCGCTAGCACATTGTCAAAAGCGGTTCGAAGGTCAGACGCCAAAGTACAAAGATGAACCTTCTGGCGGGATTGGCGCATTCACGCCGGACAGTTTCCCCGTATTCGATGTATTTTGTGAGAACTGTTACGTGATTGCAGACTCAAACCATGGCTATAAGATGTTGGGTGTGGGCAAACTGGTGGCTGAGGAGATCGTGGGTGATGCCAGCGCACTGTTGGCGCCCTTCCGGTTCTCCCGTTATGCCCAAGGCAAGTTACACCCCGTATCAAACAGCCCTTTCCCGTGGAGTTGAGTCTACGATGAACACAAGCAATGAAGTTCGACATCAACGCAGTAACGATTAGCCCTTATAGACAAACCCCGAGAAAGAAAAAAGGAGGAAAACGGAAATGACCGACCTAGAAGCCTATGTGGTGCAACCGGGACGCGATGACCTGGTCAAACAGGTTCGTGAAAAAATTAACGAGTTGGGGATCAGCTACATCTATTACCAGTTTATCTCAGTGACGGGTCGAATCGTTGGTAAGGGGATTCCGGCGGATCACTGGGAACGCACGGCTGAACGTGGCTTCCAGCTGGTTTACGGCTCCACCGCGAATCTGTTTGTCGATCGTCACGGCGATTACATCGGTTATGGGCCTGAGGCCATGGAACTGGTCGGCATCCCAGATCCAGAAACCTTCTGTCAATTACCTTGGGATAAGCGGGTCGCCCGGGTCTTCTGCGTCTGTTTCCGTAACCGCGAGGAGCGGGAGAACCCCGGGATGGCGTTGACGTCCGATTGTCGCGGGAACCTCAAGCGCTTCCACGCCGAATTCCAGGGCAAGTACGACATGGATTTCCGGGTGGGCACAGAGCCAGAGATGATGTGGCTCAAGCGTGGTGCCGATGGCAAGCCAGACGGGGGTTTCTCAAACCCGTACTGTTATCACATCGATCAGTTTGAATCGTTGCGCCCAGTATTTATGCGGGTGATCGAATACTGTCACGCGATGGGCCTGGACATGATTCAGGGTGACCACGAAGACGCCCCCGGTCAGCTCGAACTGAACTGGACTTTTGATGACGTGGTGCGAAATGCCGATCGTCTTGCGACTTATCGGCAGATTTGCGCCCAGGTAGCGCGGGAAAACAACCTGATTGCCTGCTTTATGACCAAACCCTTCATGGGGGTTTCTGCCTCGGGCTGTCATACCAACATCTCACTATGGAAAGGTGGCGAAGAGCGGATTAATCGCCTGCACAATCACGCCCTGCCGGGCATGGATGACGTTTTCACTTACCGTTCGGGCGGTGACAACCTGTTTATGCCGGATACAGATGATGTGCAGATGCCTGGCAAGGTAGGCCTGCAGTGTGTGGGCGGCATTGTCAGTCACCTTGGCGCCTTGACTGCAATCGGGTGTTCTACCGTTAACTCTTATCGCCGCCTCTGGGATACCGGCTTCTGGGCGCCGGTATTTGCTGATTGGGGCTACCAGAACCGCACCACGGGTCTGCGGGTTTCGGCGCCGGGCCGTTTTGAGTACCGGGCGGTAGATTCCATGGTGAATCCTTACCTCATGGGTAGCGCCTTATTGAAGACCTTCGAGGATGGTATTGATAATGATATCGATCCTGGTCAGCCGGAGAATCGAAACATCTATCAGGCTATGGAAGAAGGAAAAGAGGTGAAAAAACTTCCGATGTCGCTGGGCGAAGCGCTTGATCGGCTGGCTAACGACGAAGTTGTTAAATCGTCCATGCCGGACGAGATGTACCGGGTATTCCACTGGTACAAGAATGACGAGTGGGAGCGTTTCATGCACACCACGACAGAATGGGACATGGAAACCTACCTGGATTGCCTGCCCTGAATATGACTCCTCACTGCGGGCGGATGAATATCGCCCGCAGTGAGGGCCGCAGGTTTTACTTTTTTTCAACGATTCAAGTAATGGAGGACACGGTGCTATGTGCGGAATAGCCGGGTTAATACACCGAGGGAAGAGTAGCGATGTCGGCAGTGAGCTCACAGCCATGCTGCAGTCTCTCAAGCATCGTGGCCCGGATTCAACGGGTTTTGCGCTGTATGGCGAGCCCCGCAAGGGCGAGCATGTGATGCGGTTCAAGGTTGCTGAGCAGGAGGATATGCGCAGCGGATTCCAGATCCACGATCAGGTTAAGGAGCGTAAGGCCGAGGTAGATCGTCGCCTGGAAGAAATGGGGGCACGTAAGATAAGCGAAGACACCGCTACTGAGTATGCCTATCGTTATTGGATCTCCTTTGATGGCGACATGAAGAAACTGGCGGACTATGTCGAAGATGTGGAGGGGGCTGAAATCCTGTCAATCGGTAACGCGCTGGAGCTGGTTAAGGATCTTGGTGATGCCACGGTAGTATCAGATCAGTATGGCCTGGGCACATTCCAGGGTACCCATGCTATAGGCCACACCCGAATGGCAACTGAATCCGATGTCGATATTCGATCGGCTCACCCCTACTGGGCATACCCGTTTAATGACATTTCCGTTGTTCATAATGGCCAGTTAACCAATTACTGGGGTTTCAGGCGCGAAATGGAGCGCCGGGGGCACCGCTTCATGTCTAACTGTGACTCCGAGCTGATTGCGGTATACGTGGCGGATCGCATCGAGCAGGGCGATGATCTGGAAGCGGCGATGCGCCGGTCAGTCGATGAACTTGACGGAGTGTTTACCTACGTGGTGGCCACGGCAGATCAGCTGGGTATGGCAAAAGATGTGATGGCGGCCAAACCGATGGTGTTGTATGAGAGCGACGAGTTTGTTGCCCTGGCGTCCGAGGAAGTGGCAATTCGCAGTGTTTTTCCTCACGAAATTGATACGTACGATCCTTATGAAGGAGAGGTGATGGTATGGCAGAGCTAGATCGCACGCATGAATCCCACGAACTGGGGATGCATACAGAGCAGTTGAGCGGGCGCACCCAGCAGGCTTTTTTCTCAGCTGAAGAATCCGATAACCTGGTGTACCCCTGGGCAAGCAAGGTTGATTTCGCCCGCAGTGGCGAAATCGATGCCGCAACGCTTGATCAAAAGCAGGTTAACCTGGAGATCCGCCGGCTGATGTCCGAGGGTTATGGCACGATCACCGTAAAGAACCCCGGGGCCAAGCACTCCCTAGGTGTGGGTATCCTTAACCGCCTGCATCTGCATTTTGACGGGAGCCTGGGGTACTTTGGCTGTGGTCTGCTCGATGGCCCGAATGTGACTGTCAGTGGTCGAGTTGGGTGGTCGTGTGCCGAGAACATGATGGCCGGCACACTGGTCGTAGAGAAAAACGCCGGGTCGACTTTCGGCGCCGCGATCCGAGGTGGTGATCTGGTCTGCAAAGGTGACGTCGGCAGTCGTACCGGTATCGACCAGAAGGGCGGAACGATTATCGTGGGTGGAAGGACTGGTGCATTTTCCGGCTTCATGATGCAGCGCGGCCGGATGGTCGTGCTCGGAGACGCCGGTAAGAACCTGGGGGATTCGATGTACGACGGCACTATTTATGTCGGCGGAAAGATCGAGGACCTCGGTGTAGACGCGGTTGAAGGGGAGATGACCGACCTCGATTGCCAGTGGCTCACGCGCAAGCTCGGCCAGTATGGCCTGGAAGCGCCCAACGGAGTCGAAAACATGACCAAGATTGTTTCCGGCAAACAGTTGTGGAACTACGACAACCTAGAGTCCACAGAAAAGAAGCTGGTTCTGTAACCGGTAGTAAGAGGAAAGATCATGACAACCAAGAGAAATAAAGACCTCATCGGCCGCAGCTTCATATTCCCGCCGGAGGTCATGGATGATATTCACGTCAAGGCGGAACTGGGCCGTTACCGGATGCGCGGATTTTCCCTGTTCAAGAAGATCCCCAGTTGGGATGAGTTGACCTTTTTGCCTGGCACGTTGACTCGGTTTGTAATCGAAGGTTACCGCGAGAAGTGCCTGACCAAAACCGTCATCGGGCCGCGCGCCAAACGGCCACTGGAGTTGGATATCCCGATCTACATTACCGGCATGAGCTTCGGTGCACTGTCATACGAGGCTAAGACCGCGTTGGCGCGGGGCGCGACCATGGCGGGGACCGCTACCTGCTCGGGAGAGGGTGGCATGATCCCTGATGAGCGACGCTATTCGGAAAAATGGTTCTACCAGTGCATTCAGTCCCGCTATGGATTTAATCCGCACCATCTGCGCCTGGCCGACGGCTGCGAATTTTTCATCGGACAGGGCTGTAAGGTCGGCCTGGGCGGACACTTGATGGGTCAGAAAGTCACTGATCAGGTTGCCGAGATGCGCTCGTTGCCGGCGGGTATCGATCAACGCTCGCCCGCCCGCCATCCTGATTGGCTCGGCCCGGACGATCTGGCACTGAAGATTGAAGAGATCCGTGAGGCCACCAACTGGGAGATTCCCATTCAACTGAAGTTGGGAGCGGCGCGTGTTTATGACGATGTACGCATGGCTGCCAAGACAGATCCGGATTCTATCTATATCGATGGAATGGAGGGCAGCACGGGTGCTGGACCTCACCTGGCGACAGAAGAGACCGGCGTGCCCGGTATTGCTGCGATCCGCCAGGCCCGCCGGGCGCTGGAGGATGTCGGTAAGTCTGGTGATATCTCACTGGTCTACGCTGGCGGTATCCGCAACGGCGGTGATGTCGCTAAGGCCCTCGCTTTGGGCGCCGATGCAGTTGCTATCGGCCATTCAGCTATGATGGCGTTGAACTGCAACAAGGCCATCCCAGAGGCCGATTTCGAAAAAGAAATGGGTGTTGAAGCCGGTTATTGCTATCACTGCCATACCGGGCGTTGTCCGGTAGGCGTTGCAACGCAGGATCCCGAGTTGCGCAAGCGTTTGAATCCCGATGATGCGGCTGAGCGTGTGTATAACTTTCTACATACCCTGGCGATTGAATGTCAGATGATGGCCCGGGCCTGCGGCAAGACCAACGTGCATTCGTTAGAGCCAGAAGATCTTGCGGCGTTAACCATGGAAGCTTCGGCTTTGGCGCAGGTTCCGCTGGCGGGTTCGCAGCATACTGTTGGCCGCCCGGACATGACCCGATTCTGAGGAAAACCTAATGGCATACGAAAAAGATATCGATCACTTCATCAAGGGAGATGGGCTGGATTCCGAGCGGGAGCAGACTATCGGACAGCATATCGGCTATCGTTACGATGTTAATCTGGTTCCCGATTATGACCGGCTGACACCGTTTCTGAAGGCTTATATCGAGACCATGGGCTGGGAAGACCTCAATTGGCTTGAAGATGTACACATGGGTTACGAGGAAAGCCGGCCTGCCGTATTTGACCGCAATATCAACGGCTGGGTGACGGTTCCCGAAGACATGGACCTGCCAGACAACCAACAGGACCGGGACATGATTGCGCGTGAGTTGCTCATCAAGTTCCAGATGTCATCCCGTCATCCCATGGTCGGTCTGAGAAAGGCATACGCCAAGTTCTAGGCCAACATGAGAGTAACCGGCTGGCGCTTGCCGCATCGGGTGAGCGCTTGCGGGCTCAGGGCCCGCAACCCGGTTATCAGCTGATAAGCAAGGTCTTTTTGACAGTGGTGGTGGCTGGCCTAAACTGGCATCTTTGCGGCGCAGTACGGGAAGCACTAGACGCTTGGCGCAATACAATGCGCCCGGCACTCTTGTCCCAAGGTGCGCGGCCACACCGAGCCAGTTCATGAGACGAAGATTTATCGCCCGCTTGGTACCGGAGGAATGTGTCGGCGAAGTCGAGTGGCCATATAAAGTAGGGCCTGACACGATTGATACCCGCAAAACTGATGATCGCTGATTACCGTGATATAGATGGCAGGGCCATTGCCGAAACGATGTTCGCCGAGACGGTGGCGGGTGTTCAGGAGCTCAAAGCGGCGGGTTGGCAGCCGCGGCTGGTGTCGATCCGGATTGGAGATGATCCTGCGGTTAACCTGTACATCCGTAACCAGGATCGCAGCGCCCGCAAGGTCGGGATCGCGTTTGAGCAGAAACATTTCGTGGCGAAAATCACAGAACGGGAGGTCCACGCGGCGATTTTGAACCTCAATGCCGACCCCCAGGTGACTGGCATTATTCTACAGCGACCGATTCCGGATCATCTGCCGATTCAGCAACTGCAGTCTGCGATTCATCCGCTGAAAGATGTCGAGGGGATGCACCCCACGTCGATCGGTAATATCGTTTACCGGAACCTGGAGTTAGGCCCCTGTACCGCCATGGCGGCAGTAGAACTGCTCAGGCGCACCGGGGTCGCCCTGGAAGGTCTGGAGGTTACGGTCATCGGCCACTCTGAGATCGTGGGTAAGCCAATCGCTTTTTTGCTCATGGCGGAAGGGGCCACTGTCACGGTCTGCCATCATATGACGCGAGAGGTCGCTGTTCATACCCGCCGGGCTGATGCAGTCTTTGTAGCGGTCGGCAAGCCTGGGCTGTTAAAGGGTGACATGCTCAAACCGGGCGCCATCGTGGTGGATATCGGCATTAATCAGCTTGAGGATGCCGATGGCCAGACCCGAGTTGTGGGAGATTGCGACTACGATGCCTGTCGGCAGGTGGCGGGCTGGATTACCCCGGTACCGGGGGGAGTGGGGCCTGTCACCGTTGCGGTGCTGATGCGTAACACCCTGGTTGCTGCGCGGCGGCTTCAGGCCTCTTATACCGATCAACTGAGCGATCATCTCTGATCTACCATTAAAAAGGAAATCTTATGGCTAACGTTCCCAGTGATATTGATATTGCCCGGGTGGCTAAAACCCGCCCGATAGGAGAGATCGGCGAAGCATTAGGTATCCCAACGGAATCGCTGCTCACCTACGGTCCAACCAAGGCCAAGATTACCAATGAGTTCATTAACACTTTGGCTGAGCGGCCGAATGGCAAGCTGATACTGGTGACAGCCATCTCGCCTACTCCGGCAGGAGAGGGTAAGACCACAACGACCGTGGGTCTGGGTGATGGATTAAACCGGGTTGGAAAAAATGCACTGATTTGTCTTCGCGAGCCCTCACTGGGGCCTTGCTTTGGTATGAAAGGGGGCGCTGCAGGAGGTGGTTACGCCCAGGTGGTCCCGATGGAGGACATCAACCTGCATTTCACCGGTGATTTCCATGCGATCGGCGCGGCCCATAACTTGTTGTCCGCCTTGATTGAGAACCACATCTACTGGAGCAATGAGCTGGGCATCGACCAGCGCAGGGTAACCTGGCGCCGGGTAGTGGATATGAACGACCGGGCTCTGCGCGAGATTACGGTAGCGCTCGGGGGCGTCGCCAACGGCTTTCCTCGCGAAGGCGGCTTTGATATTACGGTTGCTTCCGAGATCATGGCAATATTCTGCCTAGCCGAAGATTTGAAGGATCTGCAACGACGTCTGGGGAATATCATCATCGGGTACACCCGCGATCGCAAGCCGGTGCATGCGCGTGATCTTAAAGCACAAGGGCCGATGACAGCCTTACTGCGGGATGCCTTTATGCCAAATCTGGTGCAGACACTGGAGAACAATCCGGCGATTATTCATGGTGGCCCCTTTGCCAACATTGCCCATGGCTGCAACTCTGTCCGTGCGACCAAGACCGCGCTTAAACTTGCGAATTACGTTGTGACCGAGGCCGGCTTCGGCGCTGATCTGGGGGCAGAGAAGTTCTTCGATATAAAATGCCGCAAGGCGGGCCTGAAGCCCGACGTGGTCGTGTTAGTAGCAACGGCCCGAGCCCTTAAGATGCATGGGGGTGTGGCTAAGTCGGATCTGAATGTCGAGAATGTGGCAGCGTTGGCAGGTGGCCTGGAGAACCTGGGACGTCATCTTCGCAACATCGGGCAGTTCGGCGTTCCGGCTGTCGTCGCGATTAATAAGTTTACCGCCGATACGCCTGCCGAGATCGATGAGATCCGGTCCTACTGCAAAGATTTTGGTGTAGAAGTGTTCGAATGCAACCACTGGGCAGATGGGGGGGCGGGTACCGAAAGCTTGGCACACCACGTTGCGGATCTGGCTGATTCAGGTCGCTCGCAGTTTCGTCCTCTGTACGATGACCACCTTCCGCTGTGGGAGAAAGTGCGAACCGTGGCGCGCACGATTTATGGCGCTGAGGACATCATCGCCGATAAGAAGGTGCGTGGCCAATTTGCTGAATTCGAAGATCGTTACAGCCATTTCCCGGTGTGCATGGCAAAAACCCAATATAGCTTTTCTACCGACCCGAATCTGCTCGGTGCCCCCACCGGCCATGTTGTTCCAATTCGTGAACTGCGCTTGTCAGCAGGGGCTGAGTTTGTCGTCGCGATCTGCGGTGAGATCATGACGATGCCGGGCCTACCGCGTGTTCCGGCAGCTAACAGCATTTTTGTTAACGAAGCAGGGGAGATCGAGGGGTTGTTCTAGCAGAACCCTCTGGAGGGTATATGTCCCGCCCGAACGCGGGTCTGCGGCCGGCTTCGTTATCACCTGGACCCATCTGCTATCGCCGGCATTTATTTAGGCATCAGGTAATCCCAGGCA
>CESR01169917.1_pt1 | contig 27355 bp, 24 predicted proteins | sample 356351 | NCBI WGS metagenome assembly CESR01 (sample SAMEA2622149, study PRJEB7988) | marine metagenome | isolation source: saline water (ENVO:00002010), including | reverse complement strand
TTTTTTCTACTTCAGAATTATTTGGTAAGCATCCTTTTTTTTCAGCATTTAAAAATTTTGCAGCTTTCGCTTTCGCCACACTGAAATTTTCAATTCCTTGTTCAGCAATAATTCGTGCAGATTCTTGTGCAATCATATCTTTTAATTTCGTTGTTGTATCAAACATTTTCAATTAAATATATCTCTTGATTCTTCGTTTTCTGTACAAACGGGGATAGCTCCCTTATAAAAGATTTCAAACATTGTTTCATCCGTATCGGTTGGTTTTGCTGGGCAACCGGTTATTTTAGAAATTCTTATTGTGACCATATCTTTTGGCATTGACATGCTGCGTTGGGGCACATCTTTTAGGGTAGCGCGCATTAATTCGATCCAAATAGGGAGAGCTGTACGTGAGCCTTGTTCACCAATTCCAAGAGGCTCGTTGTTGTCATTCCCCACCCATACAACTGCAGTAATATCTTTATTGAATCCTGCGAACCATGCATCCCGATAATCGTTTGTTGTTCCTGTTTTCCCAGATAGATCTTGCCTTCTTAATGCACGGCTGGCTCGAACGCCTGTTCCTCTGTTTATGACATCTCTTAGCATGTCTTGAATTAGGAAAGCATTTTGTTCTGAGATAATCCGTGGAGCTAAATTTAAGTTTTCAAATAATTCGGGTGCAGTTTTTGCATTCGGTTGGTATATATCTGCTGCAATTGCCATTTGTTGTAAAGCTAATTGCTCTTCTTCATTTTGATTAAATCTTTTTTTGATTTGTATTGATGAAGAGATATTTTTAGCAGATTCAGTACTTTCACAAAAAGTACAAACAATAGGATTGTCATTTTTATAGATTAATTCATTTTCAGAATTTCTAATGGAATCAATTATGTATGGTGTAATTGAGTACCCTCCATTTGCAAATACTGAGTATGCTTGAGCCATATCTAAAGGAGATGCTGAACCTGCACCAAGTGCTAAACCTCCATTTTCAGGAAGACCTGTTTCACTGAAACCAAAAGGTTTAATGTGCTCAATAGCATTTTTTATTCCTATCTTTTCAAGAAGAAGTCTAACCGTTGCTAAATTCATGGAACGAACTAGCGCTTCTCTTAATCTTTGTTCACCATAAAATTTACCGCTGTAATTTGAGGGTCTCCAGTCTTGCTCTAACTCTATCGAATTCATTACAACAGGAGCATCTAGCAATATGGTTGCAGGCGTATTTCCTTGTTCGAGCGCCGCTGAATAAATAAATGGTTTGAATGATGAGCCTGGCTGTCTTCTTTTGTTTAATACGTGGTTAATTTTATTTATATTGTAGTCAAATCCACCACTTAGGGCAGAAATTGCTCCATCAAATGGATCAATCGAAACAACCCCAGAGTTTGCCAATGGGATTTCTGCTAAAGCGTATTCTCCTGTTGTAGTTGGCATGACATAAATAATGTCACCAGATTTCAATACATCTTCAACAATTTTAGGTGGAGGCGAATAAGAAAGACCGTTGTAGGGTTTTGCCCATTTTATTGTACGCCAAGATAATTCTGCTCTTTTTCCTGAACTAAAAATTATATTGGCTGAATTATTAAAATTAAGGCTAATTACAAGTGCCGGTTTAAGTGCAGCAAGATCATTAATATTTTCAATTGATAGACGAATGTTTTCTGGCCATTTCTCAAGTGGCAAGGAAGTATTTTGAGCGGTTAAGTCAATGTGCCCTATCGGACCTTTATATCCTTGTCTTTGCGTGTATTGTAAAAGCCCTCTTCTGAGCGCATAAGTTGCTGCTTTTTGCAGAGTAGAATCAATTGTTGTTATAACTTTGAAGCCATCTCTAGTAGCCTTTGTGCCATATTTTTCAATCATAGCAATTCGTACCATTTCCGCTACATATGGCGCAGATAATTCACTTGCTGTGCCATGTAACTTTGAAATCATAATTTTTGATGTTGCTTTCTCATAGCTTTTTTCATTAATAAAATTTAAATCTAACATCCTTGAAAGAACATAGTTTCTTCTAATTTTTGCCAGAGTTGGGCTTCTAACTGGATTATAATTTGAAGGTGCTGGAAGAAGTCCAGCCAGTGTTGCTGCTTCAGCAATATCGATATCTCTGATATTTTTCCCAAAAAATACTTGTGCTGCGGCAGCTACTCCATAAGCTCTTTGGCCAAAAAACATTTTGTTTAAAAAAAGTGTAATGATTTCCTCTTTTGTAAATTCCTCCTCTATGTTTAATGCCAAAAAAATTTCAAGTATTTTTCGGGTAAATATTCTTTTACGATTTAAAAAATAATCTCGAGCTAATTGTTGAGTTAATGTGCTTCCACCACCACTAATTTTTCCAGTTCCGATGATTTTTATTGCAGCTCTTAATATTCCCTGATAATCAACACCAGGGTGCTCAAAAAATCGACGATCTTCGGCAGCTATAAAAGCTTGAATGACATGATTAGGTAGATCTTCGTAATTTAGATTAATTCTTTTTCTTTCTCCTATCTCATCTATTAATCTGCCATCGCGAGTGTAAATTTTAAGCGGAGCTTCTAGAGGAATTTGGCGAATAGTTTCTGCTGCAGGTAAACTTGGTTTGACATAATAATAAGCTCCAAATATTCCAGCAGCAATAATTATAGATAAAATTAAGGTTAATCCGCTTAAGATAGATATTAAGCGCAAAATGTTCTTTATAATTAACTTTCTGTATTTTAAAGCTATACTCATATATATAAAATTAACTCAATGAAACGTATCAATCTATATTTTCATCTTTTATTTTTTTCAAATTAGATTATAAACTTTTTATTGTGTCGAATAATTTTATATTAATTGGTTAGAAGAGAGTCATATTGGCAGGATAATTGATATTACTTGCAAAGAGAAAAATATGAATCAATCAAAAAATTACTTTCTTGTTGGTCCAATGGGTGCAGGCAAAACTGCTGTTGGGCGCCAATTAGCAATATTACTGAATTATGAGTTTATTGACTCTGACGAAGAAATTGAATTGAGAACTGGAGTAGATATTCCATTTATTTTTGAAAAAGAAGGCGAATCAGGCTTCAGGAAAAGAGAGAAAAAGGTAATTGATGAAATGACAGAAAGGAATAATATTGTGTTAGCAACAGGCGGCGGCGCCATATTAAGCGAGCATAATCGCAAACATCTTATCTCAAGAGGACTAGTTATTTATTTGTTTGCCAGTATTAAAAAACAAGTAGAGAGAACAAGTAGAGGCAAAGAACGACCACTGATTAATAATCAGGATTCTCGAAAGATTCTTCATGATTTAATGAAGATTCGCGAGCCACTGTATCGAAATATAGCGGATTTTATTATTATGACGGATGGAAGAAAAATTAATAGTGTCGCAAAAGAGATATTTAATGAAATAACTTAGAGGAATATTATTTGATTAAGTTCAAATAAAAAATAATCTAAGCAAACTGCTAGATTAATAGGTAATTAAGTTGAAAAATCAAACAATCATTACTGTTAAATTGGACGATAGAGCATACCCAATAACAATAGGCGCTTCGATACTGGAGAATAAATTTGACTTTGATCCATGGATTAAAGGCAAAGATTGCTTAATTGTTACTAATGTGAACGTAGCGCCTTTGTATTTAGACCTATTATTATCCAACATAAAGAACAAGAAAGTTGAAACATTGATTTTACCGGATGGTGAAAGCAATAAGACGCTGCACATTTGGTCTCAGATACTTGATAAATTGGTCGCAATGAAAGCAAACCGTGATTCAACCGTGATTGCTTTAGGAGGCGGAGTAATAGGAGATGTTGTTGGGTTTGCATCAGCTTCTTATATGCGTGGATTGCCGTATATTCAAATACCAACAACATTATTATCTCAAGTAGATTCTTCGGTTGGCGGAAAGACAGGCATTAATCACTCTCAAGGAAAGAATCTAATTGGCGCCTTCTATCAACCTAGTTTGGTGTTGGTTGATATCAATACACTTTCCACTTTACCCAATCGAGAGCTTATATGTGGTTTAGCTGAGATTATCAAATATGGGGCCATATTTGATAAAGAGTTTTTTTGTTGGCTAGAAAAAAATATAAGTAATTTATTAAATAGAAATTCTGAAGCATTAGTGCACGCAATTTCAATCTCCTGCAGCATTAAAGCAAAAATTGTCAGCGAAGATGAATTTGAAACGGGCAGAAGAATAATATTAAATTTTGGTCACACATTTGCTCATGCACTTGAAAATCTATTGGGGTACGGCAAATTACAACATGGAGAAGCAGTAGCTATAGGCATGATTTTGGCGGCAAAGTTAAGCCCGATAGAAAACGACGATTTAGAAAGATTAGAGCATCTCATCAAAAAAGCACAATTGCCATGTAAAGTGGATTCAATTGATTCAAATGAGATGCTTGAAATAATGTTGCTAGACAAGAAGGTGAGAGCAAAACAACTTCGATTGGTATTATTAAGCTCTTTAGGCAATGCGTATGTCGAAGAAGATATCAGCCATGAAAGAATCCTAGATGTAATAAATAAAACCTTGTCTTAATTTGAACGTCCGAGCAAAAAGGGTACTTGCAAGCTATGCCGCCAAAGAAAGTAATAGTTTTGGAAGGCAGTTTAAAGAGGCGCCACCTTTGTTTCGTAGTGAATTCCAGAGAGATCGAGATAGAATAATTCATTCTGGTGCATTTCGTCGGTTGGTATATAAAACGCAGGTTTTTGTTAATCATGAAGGCGACCTATATAGGACAAGATTGACACATTCTCTTGAAGTGTCACAAATAGCGAGAACTATAGCAAATGCTTTGAATTTAAATGAAACGCTTGTTGAAGCGATTGCTCTGTCTCATGATTTAGGCCATACCCCATTTGGTCATGCTGGACAAGATGCGCTTAACTGGTGCATGAAAGATTACGGTGGATTTGAACATAATTTGCAATCGTTACGTGTTGTTGATCAACTCGAATCTAGATACGCTGAATTTGATGGCCTCAATCTTACTTATGAAACTCGTGAGGGAATCTTGAAGCATTGCTCTTCACGCAACGCGAAAGATCTTGGTGATATTGGGAGACGATTTATAGAAAGACGTCAACCAGGACTAGAGGCTCAATTGGCTGACTTAGCAGATGCCATAGCGTACAATCACCACGATATCGATGATGGCTATAGAGCTGGATTGCTCAGTTTCGAGCAGTTATCACAAGTTACAATCTTAAAAAAATGTTTACATAAAACCAAAGATAAATTTTCGACCATTTCGGAAAAACGTCTAATTCATGAATCATTACGTCAGTTGGTGAGTTACGTCATTAATGATCTAGTTGTTAATACAAATACTCTCATAGAAGAGCTCAATCCAAATTCAATTGATGACATCAGAAATAAAAAATCTTATATTGCTGAATTTAGTGAGAATACAAAAGAAGAACATGAAGAATTAAAAAGTTTTCTTAGGAAGAATTTATACAGACATCCAGCAGTGCAGGAAATGACAAATCAAGCAGAAAAGATGGTGAAAGATTTATTTAAAGAATACATGACAGATTCGAGTACCTTGCCCACTCGGTTCTTTTCTGGATTGAAGGAGAGTACTGATATGAAAAAAGCCCGAAAAATTGCTGATTATATTGCAGGTATGACAGATCGTTTTGCCATTGCTGAGCATGAGCGTCTGTTATAATGTTCGGATTTAGTTTTATCGCGGAGCAAAATAATGAATGAAAAGAATATTGCAAATAAAGACAGATTGATATTTGCAATGGATGTGCCCAATTGTGATCAAGCCAAAGAATTAACCACTATTCTTGGTGACGCGGTAACATTTTACAAATTGGGTCTGGAATTGATGATGACGGGTGGTTATTTTGATCTTATGGATTGGATGTTAGCCAGAAATAAAAAAATTTTTGCTGATTTAAAATTCTTTGATATACCGGCAACGGTTGGATCTGCCGTGCGTCAATTAAAAGATAGAGGAGTGAGTTTTGTAACGGTTCATGGTAATCAAGCAATTATGGAGGCAGCTGTTGAGAATAAAGGTGATAAACTCAAAGTTCTTGCCGTAACAGCTTTAACAAGCCTAGACAGAGGTGATCTTGATGATTTAGGTTTTGACTGCAATATTGAAGAATTGGTCTTGTCTCGTGCGCGGAGAGCTCTAGAAGCAGGGTGTGACGGTGTGGTTGCTTCCGGCATTGAAGCACCACAACTTAGAGAGAATATGGATTCAAAATTGCTGATTATAACTCCTGGTATACGTCCCGTTGATAACAAACCCAGCCAAGACCAAAAACGTGTGGTAACAGTAACCAAGGCATTTGAAAATGGCGCTGACTATATTGTTGTTGGTCGACCTATTCGTGATGCAGGTAATCCCAGAAATGCAGCCGAAGAAATACAAGCATCTATTTCTGATTGTTTTAAATAGATAGTGACCTTTAAATTAAAAAATGATCTCCTTTTAAAGGCATTGCGAAAAGAAACTGTTCCTTACACTCCAATTTGGATCATGAGGCAAGCCGGACGATATCTTCCTGAATATCTTGCCATTAGAAAAAAAGCGGGAAGCTTTATGAATCTTTGCTCAAATCCACAGCTAGCTTGTGAAGTGACAATGCAGCCATTGCGGCGATTTGATTTAGATGCCGCAATTCTGTTTTCGGATATATTGACGATACCTGACGCAATGGGTTTGGGTTTATATTTTGAAACGGGGGAAGGACCAAAATTTAAATCACCGATTGACTCATCTTGTGATATTAAAAACCTTGTTGTGCCTGATGTTCACGAAAAATTAGATTATGTGTTTTCTGCCGTAAAACTAATTAAACAGGAGTTACGCGGTGCTGTGCCGCTCATTGGTTTTTCTGGAAGTCCTTGGACAGTCGCAACGTATATGGTGGAAGGCGGTTCTTCAAAAAAGTTTTTAAAAATAAAAGCACTAAAAAATGAAAACCCTCATGCTCTCAAGGCTCTGTTAAATAAGATCGCCATACTTACAATAGATTATTTAAATGCACAGATAGAAGCAGGTGCCCAAGCATTGATGATCTTTGACACTTGGGGTGGTATTTTAGAAGCCGATGATTACCGTTCATTTTCATTATCATTTATGCAGCAAATAATTGATGGATTACATTTAAAACAAATGGAATCTGAAGTGCCAGTGATTTTATTTACAAAAGGAGCTGGTTTGAAGATTAGCGATATGGCTGACACGGGCTGTGATGCCTTAGGCATTGATTGGAACATGACTTTGAGCCAAGCAAGAGACTTAACGAAAAATAAATTGGCACTACAAGGCAATCTTAACCCACATATTTTAACTAAATCAGAGGCTGAAATTCAGCAAGCTGTAGCCGATGTTTTAGTTGATTTTGGGCCACATTCAGGCCATATATTTAATTTAGGCCATGGAATCACGCCTGATATCGATCCTGCTAAAGTAAAATTATTGGTCGATACAGTTCATGAGCTCAGTAAGCAATACCATAAGCCTTTTTAACAAAGGGTTAGGGGGTTTGAGTGCACCAATTATTCTTCTCTTAATGCTCTTCGTAATATTTTACCAACGTTAGTTTTTGGTAAATCGTCACGGAATTCAATTTCCTTAGGCATTTTATAGGCGGTTAGATTTTTTTTGCAGTGCTTATAAATTTCTTCTTCGGTAACTTTCGGATCTTTTTTTACGACAAACAGTTTTACTGATTCGCCAGATTCGGAGCTTGGCTTACCAATTGCCGCGGCTTCGAGTATTTCCTTCATTTCAACTACAACACTTTCAATTTCGTTGGGATAAACATTGAACCCTGATACCAGTATCATATCTTTCTTGCGATCTTCAATGTAAACGAATCCTTTGTCATCCATACGTCCAATATCGCCAGTCTTAAGCCAATTATCGGGTAACATTACTTTTTTTGTTTCTTCCGGTTGGCCCCAATAACCTTGCATGACTTGTGGTCCTCTTATGCAAATTTCGCCAAGTTCGCCAATGGGCAGGCTATTTCCATCATCATCGCATATGATTACTTCGGTAGATGAAATAGGCAATCCAATGGATCCAGTAAATTGATCTGAATTGATTGGGTTTACAATAGCGGCTGGAGAGGTTTCGGTCAGTCCGTATGCTTGAAGAATAGATTGTCCAGTTATTTCTTCCCAATCTTTAGAAACTGCACTTTGTACTGCCATGCCCCCACCAATGCTCCATCGTAAAGATGTAAAATCAAGCTTATCAAAACCTGGGGTGTTCAATAATGAAGCAAACAAGGTATTGACACCGGTAATATATACAAATTTATGTTTCGATAATTCTTTCACAAATGCAGGAAAATCTCGTGGGTTTGTGATCAATACATTCTCACCACCATCCAGCATCATTGCCAAACAATTACTTTGGAGCGAGAATATGTGATATAGGGGCAAGGCTGTGATCGCCACGATTGTTTCTACATCATCAAATAAATTTGCTTGCCAGGCTTTTGATTGATGAAGGTTGAATAGCATATTTTTATGACTAATCATCGCGCCTTTTGAAAGACCAGTGGTGCCACCTGTGTATTGCAGAAATGCCAAGTCTTCAGCATCAATCTTTACCTGATTTAAAGAAGATTTTTCACTTTTATCAACTGCCCCAATGAAAGGGATTATTTCTTTTAGTGAGTATTTGGGAATAAGTTTTTTAATGTATTTTAGTACAAAATTAACCAGATGCTTCTTAGGAAAAGGCAGCATATCACCGATTTTGGTTAAGATTACTTTTTCTATGTCTGTGTCATCAATAATTTCTGAAAGAACATCTGCAAAATTTTCAAGAATGACAATACTTTTTGCCCCTGAATCAGTAAGCTGATGCTTGAGTTCACGTGCTGTATAGAGCGGATTAACATTTACAACAACTAAGCCAGCACGCAATATTCCGCATAAGGCGATAGGGTATTGCAGAATATTAGGCAACATTATTGCAACGCGATCGCCTTTTTTTAAATTTAGGTTATTTTGTAAATAACAAGCAAAACTGTAGGACATTTGGTCTAGCTGGCCAAATGTAATTGATGTCCCCATATTAGAATAAGCAATGCGTTCAGAATATTTGATTAAACAGGATTCAATCATATTGGTGAGTGATGTGAATGGCGGGTTAGCAATATTCTCCGGAACGCCTTCTGGGTAAGATGAAAGCCAAGGCTTTTGCATGCAATAATCCTCTCTATGTTGTTTTATTCTTTTAAATTATATTTGTAATTGCTGTCCATATATTATCAAGTAGAATTGGTTGAGCTTCTTTGTTTGGATGTATACCATCATCTTGCATTAGATTACTATTTAGAGCCACATTTTTCATAAAAAATTCAATCAGTTTGATATCATTCTCATTGGCAAGCTCATGATATATATTTTCAAAATCTGTTGTATAACGAGGCCCATAATTCAATGGAATTTTTATACCTAAAAGCAATACAGAGGAATTCTTAACAATACTTGTCTTGATTATTTTATTTAGGTTATTTTTAATTAACTTGGTGGGAAAACCGCGCAAGCCATCATTTCCACCCAGTTCAATTATTATTAAATCAGGAGTATATTTTTCAAGAATATTATCAATACGCGTAACACCTCCTTCGGTTGTTTCTCCACTAATGCTGGCGTTTACTACGCGGTGACTATATTTGTGTAGCTTTAGTTTTTCTTGCATGAGAGATGGCCATGATTGATCGATTTCAATACCATACCCAGCACTGAGGCTATCACCGAAGATGATTATATTTGGTTGTTCATTAGCATTAACAATAGGACATAATAGACAGGATAAGTAAATAAAGAATTTTTTCATGAATATTAAATCACCCGTTAATGATCATTTATTTGTATTAGAAGATGTTAGCAAAACTGTTGCTAGCCCTGAAGGTCAATTAACAATTCTAACAAACATAAACTTTACAATATCTCATGGAGAATCTGTAGCAATAATTGGAGCATCTGGAGCAGGCAAATCGACACTTCTTGGTTTAATGGCTGGCCTGGATGAGACTTCAACAGGCAGGGTGATTTTTAACAATCAAGATTTAGCGGCACTGGACGAGGATGGAAGAGCGGATGTTAGAGCTAAAAATGTGGGATTTGTTTTCCAATCTTTCCATTTAATACCATCACTTAATGCATTAGAGAATGTTATGTTACCGCTTGAATTAGGGGGCTCAGACAAAGCGAAGTCAAAAGCATTTGAAATACTTATCGAGATGGGCTTAGAAGATAGAGTGACCCATTATCCGCATCAATTATCTGGAGGTGAGAAACAGCGTGTGGCCATAGCAAGAGCATTTGCTGGAGAGCCTGCAGTGTTATTTGCCGATGAACCAACAGGAAATTTGGATACAAAAACTGGCGAAAATATCATAAAAACTATGTTTAGATTAAACCGCGAATCATCCACAACACTTATTCTGGTTACACACGAAAAAAAACTTGCAATGTTATGCAGTAGAGAGATTCATTTAGATGCAGGCAAATTGATCAAAGATAGCCAAAGAGATACATGAAGACGATTTCATTTGCATGGAGGGCTTTTTTGCGTCAAATACAATCAGGCGAAGTTATCGTCTTGATTGCTGCAGTGACCATGGCGGTTGCGTCACTCACAGCGGTAGGTCTTCTGACTGACAGAATCAGTACTTCTATTGAAAGACAAGCAGGTGAGTTATTGGCGGCAGATCTTAGAATACGCTCTCCTGATCCCATTCCATCTTTATGGATTGAGACAGCAACCGATATGAATTTAGATGTTGCTCAATCGCAGACATTCCCAACCGTGGTATATTCAGGCGCTAATAATGCTTTGGCAACGATCAAAGCGGTCAGTTCAAAGTATCCTCTGCGTGGCAAAGTTAAAATCTCTGACAGACAATTTGGTGATGAGTATGCTGTTAGCACTATTCCATCGATAGATGAAGTTTGGGTTGATGAAGCATTACTGTTTCGTTTGAAGGCCAATGTTGGCGATGTTGTAGCAATTGGCAACACCGATTTCAAAGTTACGGCGTTGTTGCGGTATCGGCCGGATCAATCGATAGGCTTTGCCTCATTGTCACCGACAATATTAATTAATTTCAGAGCTTTACCAGATACCGGTTTGATCACAGAAGGCAGTCGAGTTAATTACTCTTTATTGGCGGCTGGTGATGAAGATGTTATTGAGCGCTTTGCTAAGCTGATGGGAGAAATGACTACAGAATCTGCTCGTATTAGCGATCCTTCAGATAGCAGTCAACGAACCAATCAAGCCATAAATAGAGCTCAGCAGTTTTTATCTTTTACAGTAATAATAAGTGTCCTCTTAAGCTCTATAGCAATTGCCATGTCTGCACGACGTTTTATGAAAAAACGAATGGATATGGTTGCTTTAATGAAAAGCTTGGGGGCAAAAAAGAAATTTATTGTTAACACGATAATTTTGCAATTATTTATGATTGGTTTGGCAGGTGTTTTCTTTGGCTGTTTTTTGGGATTTCTTATTGAAAACACAATTAGCAATATGCTTTCCGGTTTGTTTGCTGGCGCACTGCCTGATCCTAGCTACCAAGCTTTAGTAATAGGGTTTTTGGCGGCTTTTATTTTATTACCAGGATTTGCTTTTTCTCCATTGTTGCAATTGAGCAACACTTCACCTTTGAGAGTATTGAGACGCAACAAAATGCCATCAGCGCCTTCGGAGGTTATTGTAGCCGGGATTGCAATGATATCGTTTGCACTGCTTCTATTTTATTTTGTAAGAGATATCCTTTTATTGACAATTATCATATTCGGAATGTCACTTATTTCTATATTGTTGTACCTTGTTGGTCGGCTTTTGGCTTTCTTTTTAGGCCAATTAAGAGGGGGTGTTGGTGCTGCATGGCGTTATGGTTTAGCGAACGTTTCAAGACGAGGCCGTGATAGTGCAATACAAATTGTTGCTTTTGGTTTGGCTTTAACGGCGTTACTTTTACTGTCTTTTGTAAGAACTGACTTACTGGATGAATGGCAAAAGGCGCTTGATGAAAATACACCAAATTATTTTTTAATTAATATTCAATCTAACCAAAGAACAGGCATAAAAAATATTATTGAGAAACACAATTTTGACGCACCTGAATTTGTTCCATTAATAAGATCACGCTTGTCTCTAATCAATGGAGAAACCGTAAAATCAAGAACTTATCCTGATGAGAGAGGCAGATGGCTTGCCAATCGCGAAGCCAATCTGTCGTGGTCCAATACAATGAATTCGAGCAATAAAATATTGGAAGGTTCATGGTGGGAGCGCGGATATACAGGCCCTCCTTTGGTCTCAATTGAAGAGAGCGCCGCAAAAGATATGGGAGTTAACTTAGGCGATAACTTAACTTTTATGGTTGCAGGCGAACAAATTGATGCAACCGTATCGAGCATCAGGCAAGTTGACTGGAACTCGTTTAATCCAAACTTCTTTATGGTCTTTTCGAGTAATGCGCTTGAGTCTTTTCCTTCCACATTTATTGCAAGTATGCATCTGGATAATAATGAAAGATTGGTATTGACAGAATTGCAGAAAAATTACCCAACCGTATCGGTTGTCGATCTTGAGCCAATATTGCAACAAGTTGAACAAATTATAGAGAAGGTCAGCATGGCCATACAGACAGTGTTCATTTTTACCTTAGCAGCTGGGATTGTAGTGTTGTTTTCAGCGGTGCATTCAAGCATAGATGAAAGGCGTTTTGAAAGCGCTTTGTTAAGAGCAATAGGCATGAAAAAGGGTAAAGTATTATCTGGCTTATTGTCGGAGTTTTCCGCTATTGGATTAGCCGCTGGCCTTTTAGCAGCTTCTGGATCTTCGATTTTGGCGTGGCAAATTGCATCACGTTTATTTGATATAAACTATGTTTTCAGTTTTTCGCTGTGGACCATTGGTTTGATTGGTGGAGTAAGCTTAGTTTGTATCAGTGGGTATCTGGCATCAAGAAGAGCAATAAAATCTTCGCCTATAACAGTTTTGAGAAATCACTAAATCAAAAAAGATCAGCCTATTTTAGACGATAATATTGAATTTTTTTCCTTCTTGAAACGCTTTAATAGTCTTTGCCAATTGATTGACGGCATTTTGACGCGCTTCAATCGTTCCCCATGCAATATGGGGAGTCATGATAAGATTATTGCCTTTATAATCCAGCAAACAATCTCCATTAATTGGTGGCTCTTCAGGGAGAACGTCTATTGCCGCCGCTGCAATCTTCTTAGAGGATAGAGCATGTCGCAATGCACTAGAGTCAACCAGCCCCCCTCTTGCTGTATTAATTAAAATGGCATTTGACTTCATGCAAGCGAATTCTTTTTCGCCAATTAAATTCTTGGTCAAATCTGTTAAAGGGCAGTGCAATGAAATAACATCAGAATGTTTAAGAAGTTTTTGGAGTGTCACAGCTTTCTCATTTTCATTTAAATTCTTGGTTGATCGTGTCGTGATCAATACGCGCATCCCAAAATTTTTTGCCATTTTTGCTACACTGCTTCCAAGTTCACCGTAACCAACTATGCCAAGTGTCATCGAAGAGAGTTCTTTAATTGGATACTTTAAAATGCAAAAGTCATCCGATTTTTGCCATGCGCCGTTTGCAACCAATTTACGGTATTGTTGAACATGGTGAGTTAAATTCAAAATTACGCCGAAGACATGCTCAACAACCGATTTTGTGCAATATGCTCGAATATTGCACACTCTTATGCCATTTTTTTTGGCATATTTTAAATCAATATTGTCAGCACCTGTGGCAGTCAAACCAATGAATTTTAATCGTTTAGCCAATCGTAAATTCTGCTCGCATAATTGTACTTTGTTGGTCAGAATAAATTCCGCATCTTTTATGCGTAGTGGTATCTCTTCTGGCAATGGTGAGTCGAATAATTTTAAATCAGGAAGGCGTTTTAACAACGGTGAAGGATCCAAATCATCTGGACCAATTGTATTGTAATCAAGAAAAACCGCTTTCATAATACTGCTATCTTAGCAAATTTCATTCAGAAAAAATTTGCATTTATTCGATGCTGAGCGTTTTGCATTCTCCTGAAATAAGCAATTTGAATTGCGTTATAATAGTAAAATCTTAATTTTTACTAATTGATGGAAGCGAAGATCATTGGAAATAATTACTCCTGATTATCATGGCATTGCTGTATTAATGTTAACGGGCATTGCGTTAATACTTTTTACGCGTGACAAAATCCCATTAGAAACCACCAGTTTGATTGTTTTGGTGCTATTAATTGGTGGATTCCAGCTTTTTCCATATTCTTCTAATGGACAAGAATTTGGATCGATCGAGTTTTTTTCAGGTTTTGGCAATGAGGCCTTGATAACAATTTGTGCGCTTATGATTATTGGGCAAGCAATTGAAAGAACAGGAGCATTGCAACCATTAGCATCTGTAATCAGTACTGCCTGGATGTCTTATCCTGTTTTGGCGTTATTGTTAACGTTAATTGCTGCAAGTGTGTTGAGCGCTTTCATGAATAACACACCGATAGTTGTACTTTTGATGCCAATATTGGTTGGAATATCCTTACGTGCAAAATTTTCTGTGTCGAATGTAATGTTACCGATGGGATTGGCAACTATTATTGGCGGCATGTCAACCACCATTGGAACATCAACTAATTTATTAGTGGTTGGGCTTGCGAGAGACATTGGTGTTCACGATTTTTCAATATTTGATTTTATGTTGCCCGTTACCATTGTAGGAAGCGCTGGAATCTTATTTTTGTGGTTGATTGCTCCACGAATGTTGCCAGAAAGAACTCCGCCAATGTCAGATACTTCACCTCGTATTTTTAACAGTCAATTACTGATTAATGAAGAAGGGTTCGCCGCAGGCAAGCAATTATCTGAGATTCTCGCCAAAACAAATGGAGAGATTCGCGTTGAAAAGATACAGCGCAGCGAGTCCTTGGTCTTGTCTCCTTATCCTTCTGTAGTTGTGTTGGCGGGAGATCGCTTGTTCGTCAAAGATTCTTCAGAGAATTTAAAGCATTTTGAAGAGATACTGGGAGCTACTTTGTATAGCCTCTCAGATTCAGAACATCCTATTGATGATGAAACGCCTTTGAATGAGGAAGGACAGCAATTGGCCGAAGTGGTTGTGACACGAGGATCACCATTACATTTTCAGAGTCTTGAAGGCGTTAACTTCACTGATAATTATGGATTAATGGCTTTGGCGATTCATCGTGCAAGAACGGCCGATCCAGATGTGACTGGAGATTTGAGTTCAGTAAGATTGAGGGCAGGCGATGTGTTATTAGTTCAAGGCAGCAAAGAAGCAATTGAGACGTTAAAATCCAGTGGAAAGATGTTGGTTTTGGATGGCGCTAAGGATTTACCTCAAAAACACAAAGCAAAGCGAGCACTGATTGTTTTGGGTTTAGTTGTATTGTTTGCTGCAGTTGGTCTAATGCCAATATCTGTTAGCTCAATGATTGGTGTTGGATTTTTGATATTATTGGGATGCCTTTCGTGGGGAGACGCCGCAAACGCTTTATCCACACGAGTGATTATGATTGTTGTTGCCAGTTTGGCGTTAGGTAAAGCCTTGGTTGCGACCAATATGGCAAACTTTCTTGCCAGTTCATTTGTCGCAATATCAACAAACATGCCGATTCCATTGATATTGAGCTTATTTATGCTAATTATGTCAATAATGACCAATATTGTTTCGAATAATGCGGCAGCAGTTATTGGTACACCCATTGCTATAGGTATTGCACAACAATTACAGGTTGATCCAGAGCCATTTATTTTGGCAGTGTTATTTGGAGCAAACATGAGCTACGCAACCCCTTTCGGCTATCAAACAAATTTATTGATATTGAGTGCAGGTGGCTATAAATTTTCTGATTTTTTAAAGATAGGCATCCCGTTGACGATCATAATGTGGCTGGGGTTTTCTTTGATTTTGCCTACTATGTATGGCTTATGGGGTTGACGTACACTGTTTCAAGGGAGATACTTTAGGTGCAATGAATAATTTGGATAGCATATTTGTTTGGAAATGGTCTTGGCGCTCTCATGAGGAGTGGGCACTAGGCTGACGTTTAGTTAAATTAAAAAAGAAAAAACCCATCTCCTTATGCTTCAACAAGGAGATGGGTTTTTTTATGAGGAAGGTTTTTTATGTCAATTTCATCGCCGTTTGATATCGTGGCAGATTTGGATACACCGGTATCGGCTTTTTTGAAGCTTCATGATATGCAACCTTGTTTTCTCTTGGAGAGTGTTGAGAGCGGAGAACGTCTTGCGCGATACTCTTTTCTTGGTTTTGGGGAAACTATTAAAGTTCGCTTTGATGATGACGGCTTGTTTGTGAATGAAGTCTTGCACAGTTGCCCAAGTAATCAACAAGAATACCTTGATGCTCTTCGTCAGTTACTGGACGATGCACCCAAATTGCAGCCCAGTATAGACGAGCTTCCTTTCTCTGGAGGATTGGTTGGTGTATCGGGTTACGACATTATCAGATTGTTCGAAACTATACCCAGCAAAACAAAGGTGCAGGACCATTTACCTAAGGCCATCTTTGTTATGCCAGCTTCGGTGCTAGTTTTTGATCATTTGACACGAAGAGTGGCGCTTTTGCATTCAGGTTCCAAGGATGAGCGCTCCCGTCTAAAAAAGTTAATTACCGAAAAACTCTGTGGCGCAATTCCTAATAGAGCGAAGAAAGTTGATTTCGATCAACCAAAACCTGGGATGAGCGAAAGTGAATTTATTGAGCGAGTGGAAAGCTGCAAAAAATGGATTGATTCTGGTGACATATACCAAATTGTTCTTTCCGTACTTTTTGAAGGTCAATCAAATGTTGATTCATTTGAAGTCTATCGAGCTTTAAGATTATTGAATCCATCGCCTTATATGTTTTATTTTGATTTTAACGGCCTTCGTGTGGCAGGCTCTTCGCCAGAAGCTTTAGTAAAATTACATGGCAATACGGCCTCTCTTCGCCCAATTGCTGGAACCAGACCTAGGGGTGCCTCTCTTGAAGAAGATCGTCAACATGCAGAATTATTATTGGCAGACCCCAAGGAATCGGCTGAACACGTTATGTTGGTGGATTTAGCCAGGAATGATTTAGGTAGAGTGGCAAAACAAGGATCCATTGAAGTTGATCCGTATCGTTCGATTGAACGATACAGTCATGTTATGCACATTGTCAGCGGTGTGAAAGGACAATTAGCTGAAGATAAAGACGCACTGGATTTATTTGCGGCAAGCTTTCCAGCGGGCACTTTGGTTGGGGCACCCAAAATTCGCGCAATGGAAATAATTGAAGATATGGAAATTGAGGGGCGAGGGTTATACGGAGGTACTGCTGGTTATTTTGATGTTAATGGTGACATGGATCAAGCGATAACCATACGCACGATTGTTTTTCATGGTAATAAATACAGCTTCCAAGCTGGAGCCGGGATTGTTAAAGACAGTGTTCCACAAAATGAATACGCAGAAGTTTTTGCTAAAAGCGCCATACTCAAGAATGCATTAAAAATGGCAGGAGAAGGTTTATGAGTGCAGTCAAGAAACGTATTTTACTGATTGATAATTACGATTCATTTACATATAACTTAGTGCAAGCATTCCAAATTGAGGGAGCAGAAGTGATTGTCTATCGAAATGACAAAATCGACCTTGCCGTTGCCAGAAAATCCAAAGCAACACATTTGGTGATATCGCCCGGTCCAGGCAGCCCAGATAATGCTGGCAATTCACTTGCTATGATAGAAGCGTTTTTTCAGGAATTACCGATATTGGGTGTATGTTTGGGTCACCAATGTTTGGTTCAGTTTTTTGGGGGAAAAATTATACGCGCTGAACGTTTGATGCATGGTAAGACCTCTAAAGTTGAGCATGATCAAGCCACTATTTATCAAAATATACCGGATCCATTTACAGCGGGCCGATATCATTCCTTATCCGCAGAACCCAAAAGTATGCCAGATGTGCTGAGTATTTCTGCAACAACAAAAAATAAAGAAATTATGGGGGTCAGGCATATTAGCTTGCCGATTGAAGGCGTGCAATTTCATCCCGAAAGCATTTTAACGCCTGATGGACCGACACTATTGCGTAATTTTTTAAGGATGGGTAAGTAATTATGAGTGAAATTTTTTCGAATATGTTAAATCGAGTACTTGATAAAAATTCATTGACCGAGGAAGAGTCTTATGAGTTGATGATGGCCATGGCATCTGAGAAAGTTTCGCCGGCTTTATCGGGCGCCTTGTTGGCTGGACTGAGAGCTAAAGGTGAGACAGCAAATGAAATCAGAGGGTTTGCAAAAGGCATGCGCGATCTGGCCATAAAACCCCAAATACCAGAGGGTGAACCTACAGTAGATACAGTAGGTACAGGCGGAGATGGATCTGGCAGTTTGAATTTATCCACTGGCACAGGATTGCTCGCAGCAGCGTGTGGCATAAAAGTAGTGAAACATGGGAATCGATCAATCTCGAGCCGTTCTGGCAGTGCGGATATGCTTGAAAGTATTGGTATGAGCCTTCCTCAAGATGAAGAAACGGCAATTTCTGTGCTCAATAATCTTGGATTTACTTTTCTCTTTTCGCCAGCTTTTCATCCTGCCATGAAAGCTATAATGCCAGTGAGAAATGCACTGGGCGTGAGAACTGTTTTTAATATGCTTGGTCCTCTTAGTAATCCTGCAACACCGCCCTATCAATTGATTGGAGCATTCAGTCCTGAAGCGGCCAAATTGATGGCAGAGACATTATCTGGTTTACCTATAGAACGTGCATTTGTTGTGCATGGCGCTGCTGGGTGGGATGAGGCGACTCCCATCGGTGATTTCCTCTTGTATGACGTTGGAACAGGAACAATAAGAGAACATACTCGACAACCTGAAGATTACGAACTCAAAAGATGCAATACAACGGATTTGTTGGGCAATGATTCTGAATACAATGCAAATGAACTAGAACGTGTTTTCAGTGGAGAAGATCAAGGAGCTCACCGTGATGCATTATTAATGGGCGTTTCATTGGTTTTAGAATTGATGGGCAAGACATCAAATCCAATCGATGGCGTGAAAATTGCGGCCAATGCGATTGATAACGGCGAGGCCAAAAAATTTCTTAATAAATTTAAGGATTATTTCCCTTCACCATGATGAATTTTCTAAATGAAATGGCTGATCTCAGTAGAAAACGGGCCGCGTTGTTGCCTGATAAATTCAATGAAAAGAAGCTTGATTTACCTGTCTTTGATTTGCAATTGTCAGGCTTTGATATCATTGCCGAATTCAAGGAAAAATCTCCTGCAGAAGGGCGATTGATTCAGTCAAACGTAAATCGATCAACTCGTGCAAGCACCTATGCGAAAGGAGGAGCGGCAGCAATTTCGGTTTTGACTGAACCATCTCGTTTTGATGGAGACATTCAGCATTTGACGGAAATAACCGCATCTTTAGAAGCATTCTCATTACCGGCTATGCGAAAAGATTTTTTAGTGGATGTAAAGCAAATCATGGAATCCAGAGTACATGGCGCCAGTGGTATTTTATTAATTGCTGCTTTATTTTCACCATCCAAATTAAGAGCTATGCTTGATTGTGCTTTTGAGCTCTCGATGTTTGTCTTATTGGAGTCTTTTGATGGCAATGATCTTGAGCAGTCCAAATCTTTACTGAAAGAATCGAGATATCAAGATCAGGTGCAAAAAAATAAACTATTATTTGGGGTAAATTCAAGAGATCTTAGAACATTATCGGTAAATTCTGACAGATTGTATTTGTTGGCCAAAGAATTACCGTTGGGCGCAATATCAGTGGCTGAGAGCGGCCTTTATTCTGCAGATGATGCGATTGAGGTAAAACAAAACGGCTATCAAATGGCATTAATCGGCACGGCTTTGATGAGAAGTAAACACCCGGATCGATTGATCCAAGATTTATTGTTGGCCGGCCGGGGCGTTGATCAATGAAGCCATTTGTAAAAATTTGTGGGCTTAAAGAGCGTGAACATATTGAAACAGCGGTTGAGGCCGGTGCCGATGCTCTAGGGTTTGTGTTTGTTGAATCAGTTCGAAAGCTTTCTATAGACAACGCAATAATGATTACCGAGAATGTGCCGAGATATATTTTTCGTGTTGCCGTCTTTCTGAATCCAGACAGCATGTCATGGGATACTATTGCAAAAGAATTCAAGCCCGATGCAATACAAACAGATGTTTCCGACTTTGAATTCTTGAATGTTCCTTCAGGTATTGATAAATGGCCTGTATTTCGTGAACATCAACAAACTATGCATGTTCCAAAAAAAGGTCCATTTATCTACGAAGGAAGACATAGTGGAAAAGGGGAACAGGTTGATTGGCATAAAGCAGCATTGATTGCGAAAAAAGGGAATTTGATTCTAGCAGGCGGGTTAAACTGCAATAATGTAATTGAGGCAATTGAAACGGTGCAACCATATGGTGTAGATGTTTCCAGTGCCGTTGAATCTTCTCCAGGAAGGAAAGACAGTAAAAAGATTCAAGAGTTTATCCAATCTGCAAAAAGTATTGACGTGGCATAGAGGAAAGCAAAGCATGAAGTTAGATATAAATGAATCTGAAAAAGCAGTTTTGTATGAGAACGCTTTGGCAGGCAAGTTTCCAGATGCATTAGGCAGATTCGGTCCATTTGGCGGCCGATACATTCCTGAGACACTCGTGCCTGCCTTTTCTCGGCTTGAAGCGGGAGTAAAAAAATATCTCAGTGATGATCGGTTCATCTCGGACTGGCATAACGAATTAAATCAATGGGTAGGCAGACCTACTGCTTTGACTTATGCTTCGAGATTGAGTGAAGCGTGGGGAGCGGAAGTTTGGTTAAAACGCGAAGATATGGCGCACACTGGTGCACACAAAATCAACAATGCTATTGGTCAAGCAATGCTGGCAAAAAAATTAGGCGCAAAGCAAGTGATTGCAGAAACAGGCGCCGGTCAGCATGGGGTGGCTTCTGCCGCAGCATGTGCAAGAGTCGGGTTGCCGTGCCGGGTATACATGGGTGCTGTTGATATAGAAAGACAAGCCCCAAATGTAGACCGGATGCGACAACTTGGAGCAGAAGTGATTGCAGTGGATTCCGGCGATCAAACGCTCCGTGCAGCCATTGATGAGGCGATGCGTGAATGGGTTTCTGACCCCATGGATATCTATTATATTATTGGGTCTGCTGTAGGCCCCCATCCATACCCATATCTCGTGAGAGAATTTCAATCAATTATAGGGCGTGAAGCAAAAAAGCAAATTCTAGAGCATGCTGGAGCATTGCCTGATGCGGCATTTGCTTGTGTAGGAGGCGGTTCCAATGCCATTGGGTTGTTTTACCCATTACTAGGTGATGAGAATATTGAATTAATTGGCGTTGAAGCCGGCGGCACGGGCGCTGGCTTAGGTCAAAATGCTGCCACCTTGGCAACAGGAACACCGGGCGTATTGCAAGGTGCTTACACAATCATTTTGCAAAATAAAGATGGACAAGTTCAGGAAACGCATTCAATTTCTGCTGGACTTGATTATTCGGGTGTGGGCCCAGAACATGCTCTATTGCAACATATTGGCAGGGTAAATTATGTTAGCGTGAAAGATGAAGATGCGTTAGCGGCTTTAACAGAACTGTGTCAAACAGAAGGAATTCTAACTGCGCTGGAAACCGCCCATGCCTATGCAGCAGCCAAAGAGTGGGCCAAAAAGAATCCAGGTAAACGGCTTTTGATTGGTAATTCTGGGCGAGGCGACAAAGACATGTCGACGCTTTCGCAATTCATAAAGGAGTGATTGTAGATGGCATCTCACGAGAAAATCACCTTGTCACTGCAGCAAGCTAAAGAGAATAGAGGTGTAGCCTTGGTTCCATTTTTTACTGCTGGCTACCCTCATAAAGAGTCATTTCCTCAAGCATTGATCGACATCAGTAAAATCGGGGATGTGGTTGAAATTGGCATTCCTTTTTCTGATCCAATGGCCGATGGAATGACCATTCAACGATCCAGTCATGTAGCGCTGCAAAATGGTGTAAGCCTTTCTTGGATTTTTGATCAGATTGATTCAGTGAGTGCTTCCATCGAAGCGCCGTTGGTTATGATGTCGTATTTAAATCCTCTGCTTGCGTTTGGCTATGAGAATTTGGCTGAGCGCTCTCACAAGGCAGGAGTTTGTGGCTTTATAGTTCCCGATTTACCCTTAGAAGAAAGTTATGAATTACGTAAGGCATTGGACAAAAAAGATTTGGGTGTAATTCAACTTGTAACACCCGCCACACCCAAAAAGAGAATGATTCAGCTGTGCGAAGCATCCAAAGGTTTTGTTTATGCCGTAACCATGACAGGAATAACAGGCAGCGAGACAGGCCTCTCAAACAATATTTCTTCTTATTTGGATGAAATAAAACAGATATCCAACCTCCCAGTTTGTGCCGGATTTGGTGTTCGCTCAGCAGATGATGTGGCAATGATCGGTAAGCATGCTACTGGTGCTATTGTCGGATCGGCTTTGGTTGAAACGATGGAAAGCGCTCAAGATATTGGCTCCTTCCTAAGTGGATTGCGAGAAACATAGAGCCTCTATGAGGACTTTATCAAAGCTTATAAAAATATTCTCTGTTGGCGTGTTGGCACTCTTAGCCAGTATTATAATAATTATAAAATTTTCAGATGCCCGCCCCTTGATCACTTGGGGGTCAAAGTTTTTCACTGGTTATGCATTGCACATAAATGGGCCATTAAGCGTAAAGGTTTTTCCAGAACTTTCTCTGCATGCAAAGAACACTTCAATCCAACAAGAATCGAATCGCTCAACAAAAAATCTTATAAATATTCAGGAAATCTATTTTCGCCTTAATTCAAAGAAATTGATTCTTAACAATACGGTAGATGTGAATATCAAGCTCAATCAATTCAATATGAATATTGAATTAGAAGCTGATGGCAAGACAAATCTCGACCAAATCTTTTCGGCTAACACCAATGTTATTGGTCAACTATCAGGAAATATAGAATTAGGCGGTGAAGCCAGCTCCATTGGATTGTTAAAGGAAAACCTGGGTGGGTCATTAGATGTTATTTTAAATGAGGGGAAGTGGCTTGGTGTTGATATTTGGCACAAATTGAGAACAGCACGTGCTATTTATAAGCGAGAAGATCCTCCTGAAACACAATTACATGATTTGAAGGACGTTTTTTCATTACATGCCAATGGAACTGTTCTTAACAGCATTTTTATTAATAATGTGTTTACTGTGGAGATGCCATTCACTTCGATTATCGGGCAAGGTAAAGTCAATTTGTCGAATGGAATACTTGATTATTCAATTGATGCAAAATTTGATAAAGAGCTGCAGTCAATTTTACAATTGAGTGACGAGGAATATTTTGATTTCTCTCAAGGCACGATGCCCATTCGAGTTCGTAACGAAGGCAACATGGTGTCATTTCGCCCGGATATCGAAGGCATATTTCGTCACCAAGTGGAACGTTCGCTCTTAAATCAGGGCGATATCTTAAATGAATCAATCAAACAAAGACTGCTTAATCAATTAAGATAAAGAGAACTGTTATTGAGTATTAATTTGATGAAGAAATTTAATTTTTCAAAAGCCGTGTTGGATTGGTTTGACAAAGCGGGCCGCAAAAATTTACCTTGGCAGAAAAGTGTCACGCCATATCGAGTATGGATTTCAGAGATTATGTTGCAACAAACCCAAGTGGCAACAGTAATTCCTTATTATTTGCGGTTTATGGCATCCTTTCCAAGTATAAAAGTATTGTCTGCAGCTTCACTTGAGAAGGTATTGCATCATTGGTCTGGACTTGGATATTATGCGCGTGCTAGAAACTTGCATAAGATGAGCCGTATTGTTGAGCAACAATTTAATGGCAATATTCCATTGAATTTTGAAGAATTAATTAAGTTGCCTGGGATTGGCAGATCTACGGCTGGCGCTATTTTGACGTTATCTGATAATCAAAAGTACGCCATTCTAGATGGCAACGTCAAAAGAGTGTTGTCGCGTTTCCATGCGGTAAAAGGTTGGCCTAGCATAAGAAAAACTGAAAATATCCTTTGGAAGTTATCCTATGGCCACTTGCCAGAAGAACGGATTGCTTCCTACACTCAAGCCATTATGGATTTGGGTGCGACTGTTTGTGTTAGATCAAATCCAAAATGTAAAATGTGTCCATTAAAAAGCACTTGTATTGCGCATGCTCGCTCTGAGGAAAATGTGTACCCACATAAGAAGAAAGTAACAAATAAACCGCATCGAACTGTGCGGTTAGTTTTATTGCTATCCAAAAATAAAGTGCTGCTTGAGCAAAGACCTGCATCAGGCATATGGGGGGGTTTATCAAGTTTGCCGGAACTGGGAGAAGATGAACACATTGAAAAATGGTGTAGGCGTCGCTTTAAAATGCCGCCAATAGGAATAAACAAAAAAAGTAAGTTTCGACATGCCTTCAGTCATTACACGTTAGACATCGAACCGATTGAAGTGCGGGTTGATGATGCGTCGTGTAAATTAAAACTCAACCCAAATGAGTATTGGTATATGTTAAATAGACCAGCTGAAGTCGGGTTGGCTGCACCGGTTAAGAAATTATTGCAAAATGTAAGTTAAGGGGATTTCGTTATGTCACATAAAGTTATGTGCTGCATTCTAAAAAAAGAGATGGAAGGACTCGATTATGCGCCCTATCCAGGCGAATTAGGGCAGCGAATTTATCGAGAGGTTAGTAAGGAGGCTTGGGCACAATGGCTGGGCCATCAAACCATGTTGATCAATGAGTACAGATTGACCCCAATTGAACCGGAGGCAAGGCAATTTCTTGAAAAAGAAATGGAGAAATATTTCTTTGGAGAGGGTGCTACGACTCCAAAAGAATACGTTCCTCAAAATGATTAGTTAAGCTAGTGGCAGTTGCGTAGTTTTTTGTACTGTGCGTATGGCAAAACTTGAATTGACGCGTGACACACCAGGAAGCTGGGTAAGTGAATCGTTATGCAGGCGTTCAAAATCAGCCATGTTGGCGACGACGATATGCAATAAATAATCAAATTCACCGGTCATTAAATAGCATTCAAGTATTTCTGGTATTTCCTTTACCGCTTTCTCAAATGCCAATAATTCGCTCTTTTCTTCACGTTTTAAGACAATATGGACAAAAACAGTATCGGTTAAGCCTACTCTTTTTTGATCAAGTAAAGCTACAAATCGGTCTATGAATCCTTTTTCCTCAAGGGCTCGAACTCTCCGTAAACAAGCTGACTCTGAGAGATTGACTGACTCGGCAAGTTCCACATTACTGATGCGGCCATCTTTTTGGAGTGAAGAGAGCAGCTTTTTGTCAAAATTATCAAAGTTCATGGCATATAATTCTAAAGAATATCATATATAAGCAATAATAATTCATTATTATAGATAAAATATCATAATTCAGCAATAAAATTGCTTATTATTATCGGTATATTGCATTATTGATAGTAAATAAATTGATGGAGATCAAACAATGAGAGTTGGCATTCCTAAGGAAATCAAAGTTCTTGAATATCGCGTTGGCATGATTCCATCTGGCGTAAAAGAATTGGTAGATGAGGGGCATGAAGTATTTGTTGAAACAAATGCAGGTTCCGGTGTTGGTATGACTGATGATGATTATATTAATGCTGGTGCCGTTATTTTGGAAAGCGCTAAAGAAGTGTTTGACGCAGCAGAATTAATTATTAAGGTCAAAGAGCCTCAATTAAAAGAATGTGAAATGCTGCGTTCTGATCAAGTTTTATTTACTTACTTACATTTAGCTGCAGACCCAGAGCAGGCAGAAGCATTAGTTCAGTCAGGTGTCACGGCAATTGCTTATGAAACGGTCACAGCAGATGATGGTTCATTGCCATTACTAACGCCCATGAGTGCTGTAGCTGGAAGGTTATCAATCCAAGCTGGAGCCTTTGCATTACAAAAAGCCAATGGTGGTAGAGGTGTTCTTCTCGGTGGTGTTCCTGGGGTGAAACCTGGTCAAGTATTAGTTATTGGTGGCGGTGTTTCAGGTACACATGCCGCTGAAATGGCAATTGGTCTTGGTGCTGAAGTTACTATATTGGATCGATCGCTTCCAAGGCTCGAGCAATTAGAAGAAATGTTTGGAGGGCGTATTAATACTCAGTATTCCACTAAAGAAGCAATTGACAATTTGGTAGTAGAGTCGGATTTAGTGATTGGTGCTGTATTGATTGCAGGGGCTGCTGCACCCAAACTGGTTACAAAGGGGCATGTTGCCGCCATGCGTTCAGGCGCGGTGATGGTGGATATATCTATTGATCAGGGCGGCTGCTTTGAAACCAGCCGACCGACGACTCATGCTGAACCAACTTATGTTGTGGATGATGTCGTGCATTATTGTGTGACCAATATGCCTGGCGCAGTTCCGAGAACCTCTACGCTTGCTTTGACCAATGCCACCTTACCTTTTGTTAAAGCATTGACAAGCCTGGGTTGGCGTGAGGCGCTTAAGCAGGATAGTTATCTGGCTAATGGCCTAAATGTTCACAACGGCCATATCAATTTTGAAGCCGTCGCAAGTGAATTGGGTTACGATTACTTATCAGCGGAAGCCGCAATATCTGCATAAAAAAAAGTTAATAATGCCCTTTTTTTTGATTTATTTTCTTTGCCTAATCCTTTTTCCTACAAATGCTCTTGGTTTATCGCAAGTATAGACATCACTTGTATTGGTAAGAGTGCCTCTGAATCCTTCAACTTTGTCGGAATTAATTCCCCAATCAGTAAGACTCGCTTGTGCACTCAGCATCATAAAGTCATAAGCCCCAATGGCGGCAGGGACACCTGCTCCAGGAATGATGATTCTTGAATGATGATTAAACCCATTTGATCTCAGTTCTTTCAGATTCTCCTGGCGAGCAATATATACATCTTCATATGTTTTACCTTCTTGCATATTACAATCTCTAAAGATTGCTACAAATTCGTCATAATTCATCTTCCAGTCTTTCGGATTTTCGAACAGATATTGACGAGCAGTAAAAGAAGCAGGACAGGATTTAGCAGGCCAACTAGCCTGAAGATCCGATTTGATGTATTCAGATCTCCCGTTGAACATTGTTTCAGCATTATCGGTGATTCCTACCCAAACAAAATCATGATGATCATTTGGTGATCTATAAAGTGGAGTAAGGATATTTCCTTGATAACCATTAAGCTTGCTCTCATCCATCCATTTATTCCATTTTCCTATCCATTCATTTAGATCATTAAAGTCTTTTCCGTCATCAAATTTACAAGCAAAAT